>Ga0156281_145_pt2 | contig 1230 bp, 1 predicted proteins | sample RifCSPlowO2_12_FD_107930 | JGI IMG/M metagenome (GOLD analysis project Ga0156281, IMG submission 107930) | Gallionellales bacterium RIFCSPLOWO2_12_FULL_57_18 | reverse complement strand
AAGCCGCTATGATGAGTTTTACGGCGCGCAGTTTGAAACCTACGCAACGCAACGCATACGCGGCGCGATGCTGGATGAGTTGCGCGAGGCTGACTGGCTGCCGCGCAGTCTGCGCCGCGATATGCGAAGCATCGAAGCGGCCATCAATCGTTTGCAACAGCGCCTGGGCCGGTCGCCGAACGAGACCGAGATTGCCGAAGAACTGAAGATTCCCCTCGCCGAGTACCAGCAAATGCTGCAGAAGTCGCGCGGTGCGCAGTTGGTGTATTACGAGGATTTTCATGGTGAAGATACCGACGACTTTTTTGAGAGGTTCGAGTTCGGCAACGATGCCGACCCGATGGATTTACTGGAGGATGAGCGTTTCAAGGCCGAATTGGTGCATGCGATTGAAAGTCTGCCGGAACGCGAGCGCATGCTGATGGGCATGCTCTATGAGCAGGAAATGAATTTGCGCGAAATCGGCGAGGTGCTGGGCGTGAGCGAGTCGCGCGTCTCCCAGCTACATAGCCAAGCCGTGGCAAGGTTACGCAGTTGGATGAAGGGTTATTGATGGACAAACTCACGCTATTGGGTTTGGTGATCGGGCTGACCGGTATCGTGACCGGACAGATGCTGGATGGCGGCGGTATTTCCATTCTGTTTCAGGGCGCGGCTTTCCTGATTGTATTGGGCGGCACACTCGGTGCGGTAATGGTGCAAAGCCGGACCAAGGTGTTTGTCACGGCAATCAGGATGGGAAGTTGGGCGTTCATCCCCCCGAGATTGAACAGTCCGGGGTTGGTCAGACAATTGATAGATTGGAGTACACTGGCTCGCAAAGAAGGTATCCTGGCATTGGAATCGCGCGCTGCCGCTATTACCGATCCTTTTTTGAAAAAAGGGCTGCTATTGCTGGTAGATGGCAACAGCGCCGAAAAAATCCGCGAAGTGCTGGATGTGGACACTCATTCATGGGAACAGCTGCGCTGGCAGTCGGCGCGCGTATGGGAAGCGGCTGCCGGATATTCTCCCACTATCGGTATCATAGGCGCAGTATTGGGCCTGATGCACGTCATGCAAAATCTCAGCGACCCAAGCAAATTGGGTGGCGGTATCGCCGTGGCATTTGTGGCGACGATTTACGGTGTGGCCTTTGCTAATCTCCTGTTTCTGCCGATTGCGAACAAGCTCAAGTCGATTATCATGCAGCAGACCCACCTCCGTGAAATGGTCGTGGACGGATTGGCA
>Ga0156281_135_pt1 | contig 1689 bp, 3 predicted proteins | sample RifCSPlowO2_12_FD_107930 | JGI IMG/M metagenome (GOLD analysis project Ga0156281, IMG submission 107930) | Gallionellales bacterium RIFCSPLOWO2_12_FULL_57_18 | reverse complement strand
CTGGATCAAAGCAGACATCGAAGCGGGCAAAGCGATGGCCAGCACTCCCCTGCCCGCCTGGGCCGCCGACCCGACCCGCACCGGCGTCCACACCCCGCAAGGTTCCTTCTCACCCTCACCCCCTCTCCCGCCAGCGGGAGAGGGAGGAGCGCAGCGGAGGGAGAGGGACTATCAGCCCCGCTCCACCCTCCCCGTCTACCGCCGCCAACTCTTCCCCGACCGCCTGCTCGGCGAAGAACGCCAATACGGCGAGACCGTATTCGAGACCGGCGAAGTGCGCCTGTGGCACATGGGTGACAGCATCGCGATCCTCAGCTTCAAGACCAAGATGCACACCGTCAGCAACGAAGTGCTCGACGGCATCCTGCGCGCAGTCGATGAAGCCGAAGCGCATTTCACTGCGCTTATCCTGTGGCAGTCCGAACCGCCCTTCTCCGCAGGCGCGAACCTGCTGCAACTGATGCAGGGCGTGCAGGAACCAGCCCCGGATGCGGGCCTGCTCGACAAGCTCAAGCAAGCAGCGAACCGCGTCAAATACACCGTCGCAGGCGGAGGCGGACTGGGCGACATGCTCAACGCCGCCGCCGGCAACGTGCCGCACGTCGAAGCCGTGGTCGCCAAGTTCCAGCAGGTTTCCCAGCGCCTCAAATACGCACAGGTGCCCACCATCGCCGCCGTCGATGGACTGGCGCTCGGCGGCGGCTGCGAATTCTCCATCCACTGCACGCGCGTCGTTGCCACGCTGGAAAGCTACATCGGCCTGGTCGAAGTCGGCGTCGGCGTATTGCCCGCCGGCGGCGGCTGCAAGGAGATGGCTCAGCGCGCGGCGCAGGAAGCGCAGCGCTTCGCCAACGAAAACCGCATCGACGTCTTCCCCTACCTGCGCCGCTACTTCCAGAACATCGCGATGGGCGAAGTCTCCAAGAGCGCCGAACTGGCGCGCGAAATGGGCTACCTCAGGCAATCCGACCGCATCGTGCTCAACCGCTTCGAACTGCTGCACATCGCGAAGGAAGAAGCCAGGGCGCTCAACGCCACCGCCTACCGACCGCCATTACAGTCCCACCAGATCGCCGTAGCCGGACGCACCGGCATCGCCACGCTCAAGGGCGCAATGGTCAACATGCTCGAAGGCAACTTCATCTCCGAACACGACTACAACATCGGTTGCCGCATCGCCGAGACGATATGCGGCGGCGACGTGGAGGCTGGCTGCCTGGTGGACGAACAATGGCTGCTTGATCTGGAGCGTAAGCACTTCATGGAACTGCTGGCGACGGAAAAAACCCGGGCGCGGGTGGGGTACATGCTGAAGAACGGGAAGCCGTTGAGAAATTAGTGAAAAATGCTGGCGTACTTTGCATGGGCAGATCGAATAATTAAGGGGTAGGAAATGAGTCACTTGCCAAGTTGTTACGACAGAGAGGTGAGCGATGTTCGCTATATCAAGCTTGGTAAAGGTGGGCATTGGGAGGATGAGTGTTTTAAGCAGGGAATTATCAGATTGGGATTCTCTACAGGCGAAGAAAGGGTTTTGAGGTACGCATTAAATTCAAAATGGGATGAATTAAAAAAATACTGGCTCAAAAAAGTTGGCTCTTTTGAAAAACGAATGGATTAAGCGGCATGAGGGTTGAATCTTTGAAAATTGAGCTTGCCAGCGATGAGAAATATCACCGTGCGCATGGT
>Ga0156281_132_pt1 | contig 3833 bp, 3 predicted proteins | sample RifCSPlowO2_12_FD_107930 | JGI IMG/M metagenome (GOLD analysis project Ga0156281, IMG submission 107930) | Gallionellales bacterium RIFCSPLOWO2_12_FULL_57_18 | reverse complement strand
CAACAGAAACAGCATTTCTCCCTGCGCCGGCGTGCAGCCCAGATCGCGCAATGCTGCGGCCGCCACGCCGGACATCGCCAGCGGCAGCCCGGCGGCAGATTCCAGCGCCGCGCGGTGGTCTTGCAGCCAGGCCAGAGACGGCGCGCAATCCAGAGCAGCGAGATAAGCCATGGTTTGCAGCACCGGCGTAGTACAACGTATACCGTGCGGGTCGAACCCGGCCGGATGGCCGGGGGTGGGCCAGACATCCGCCGGATCATCCATCGGCTTTACCACAAGCCCCGTTTGCCACAGTACCGGATCGGTGCCACGCTCTAGCCAGTCTTCCATAGCAAGCAACACTTCCCGCGCGCCGCCGGATGCGCCCGCGCCCACCGCCAATGCCGCGATCAGACAGGATGCCGAAGTGGAGCCGCCGACTCCGCCGCACATCGCGGCATGCACCGCCGCATCGCGCGGCCCGGGATTCGCCAGCGCTACAGCCAGGCCCTCCAGCAGTCTGGCTTGCCCGGGTGTCGGCGCTTTGCCGCGAAACAGCAGAAACAGATACTCGATCCAGCTTGCATGGGCCAGCAGGTCGCCGTAAACATCGTAGCCATGACAATGACAGGATGCCGCCGCGAATGCGTTGTCGGGCTCGGGCTCCTCTTGCCAGATGCGGGTATGGATGGATTCCGTGATCATCCCAACGCCCCCAGAATTTTGATACGCAGTCCCATCGGCGGAACTTCATTCTTGTCGACGCGTACGTCCAGGACGGTCGGCCCCGGATTGCGCAGGATTGCGTCAAGATCGAGGCTTTCGAAATCCTCTGCGGTGCAGATCACATGGCCCGGGATGCCCATGGATTCGGCCAGCAGCCGGAAATCCACCACCGGCAGATCGACTCCGACCTGTTCCGCACCGGCCAGGCGCTGGCCGTGCTTGACCATGCCCAGTGCCGCGTCGTTGAGGATCACGAATACCACGCTGAGCTTCTCGGCCAGCGCCACGGTCATTTCCTGGCCGTTCATCAGCATGCTGCCGTCCCCGGTGATGCACACCACCGGCACGGCGCGGTTGGCGAGCGCGGTGCCGACCGCGCCGCCGATGGCCCAGCCCATCGTTGCAAAATTCATCGTGACGCGCATCCAGCCCCCTGCGCTGGGCTGGTGATCGTGCATCCCCAAGTGATGGATCGCCCATGCGATGCTGGTACCGGTATCGACCAGGAAACGCGTATCGGGCGGGCTGCGCCAGCCGAGTTCGCGCATCAGGTACTGCGGCTTGATGGGTGCGTCGACTGATGCGGATTTGAACGGATCGTCAACCGAGATTTTTCTGAATCTTCGCTTCTCGCCAACGGAAATCTCTGCCGGACCCTCCCTGCGCAGCGTTCGCAACAGCCGCTCGAACACCGGGCGGATACGTCCGCGCACATGCAGTCGCGCCATCGGCGAGCGTGTCAGGTGCGTCTCGCAGGAATCAATATGCACCAGCCGGTTGTTCAGCAGCGTTTCACTCCAGCCGTTGCTGGAAAACTCGCTCATGTCTGTGCCAACCGCGAGTATCAGGTCAACACCCTTGTCTTCCATCGCCGCAAAGGCGGACGAGTGGCCGGCGAAACCGAATACGCCAAGGTATGAAGGATGGCGCGGGCTGATGAATCCCTTGGCGTCGGGTGTGACGACGAAAACTGCGCCTACCCTTTCCGCCAACTCGATGACGAGGTCGATCGCCTCCCCGCAGCCGCTGCCGATCAGTACCGCCACCCGCTGCGCCTGCGCCAGCTGCGCCTGTAATTCCCGAACCGCTGCATCGTCAACCGCAGACAGCGGCCTTAACAGATGTGCCAGATTGAAGGCAGGGCCGCTATTCATCATGGAGCGCTGCACGTCCACGGGGATGCTGAGGTGAACCGGGCCGGGTGTTGGCTGGTACGCGCTCAGCAGCGCAGTGGTCAGTTGTCTTTCCAGTTGGTCAGGATGGGAAATCAGCGCGCTGTAGCGTGTGCAGCTGCGAAACATCGCGACCGTGTCGATGCCCCCCATGCCTGCAGATTCCTGCATCGCCCCCCTACCCAACAAATGCAGCGAGGGCTGGGCGGTGATGACCAGCATCGGGATCTCGTTTTCATAAGCACAGGCCACGCCGGTGATGAGATTGGTGGCACCCGGGCCGGAAGTGGCGCAGCACACGCCGATCCTGCCCGTTTCACGAGCGTAGCCGTCGGCCATGAAAGCAGCCCCTGCTTCATGGCGCGCTACTACCGGGCGCGGTCCGCCGCTCCGGGCGCTGCGCGCAAGCGCGTTGTATAACGGCTCGATGGCGCCTCCGGGCACGCCGAATACATACTCGATACCGATTTGTTCCAGATAGGCGACCAGCAGGTCGACCGCTTCCATGGGTTGTGGTTCTGCTTCGATGTCTTGTGTTTGCCGTATTTTTGTCATTGACTGATCACTGATCCAGTTCCAAAACGCATCACCTCCCCATCGTTCCGGCCTTGGAAACTTTGCATCTCCGCCATCGGTCTTTTGATTGCTGTCCTGCCCGGCCACGCGATATTCGGTTACACAGTTACCCACCGCGCGGTCTGCTTGCCGCGCAGTATTAACACACCTGCTAGTCGTTGGCGGCTGACTGCTCCCCATTTTGTTATATGTGATGGTGAATGGGCTGCCATAAAAATTTTTATACTTTATTATTATGTCCTGCTTGCATATATGCGGCTTGCCTGCTTACCCCACTTCTGCACCTTGCATTTGGGCGGACTATGAATTTTCGGAGGCTGCCGTGAGTGTTAAGTGCGCATTGCCCAGTTGTTCGGAGTTTATGGGACGCGGAAATTTTCGCCTACCTATCAACTCTGATAGGTAGGCGCGCCATCGATCGAATCAGAGGAGAGGCTTTTTATTTGAATTTTGCACTTGTTAGAACTGCAGGTAGTATTCTTCAGCAATCCAGCCATGTTGAACAGTGCAGAGACGGCAAGATTAGGTGGCACTTGATTTGATCCTCCGTTAGAGAGGCTTGCAAGAGGAGTCGGGTATGAAATCCATTGAGCGATTTGCCGATCTTTTGTGCTACGGCACAATTGAGGATTGGCGCAACCAGGTTTTTCAACTGAGTAACGATCTTGGCTATGAAAAAATCCTGCTGGCAATCCTACCCGATCAGCATACCCAGCCGGAAATAGAGTTCACTTTTTTACAGAGTAATTACTCTTCTGAATGGATCAACAGATATGACACGGAGAAGTTGGGACATATCGATCCAATTGTCGCTCATTGCGCGAGCAAATCAACCCCGTTGATTTGGACGCCTGAGATTTTTTCTGCCCAAAAGCAAAAGGAAATGTATGAAGAAGCATGTGGGCATGGCCTTCGATCCGGCGTCACCTTGCCTATACATGGCGCACGAGGCGAGCTAGGTGCACTATGTTTCGTGACTGACGTAAACCCGGACAAGCTCTTTCAGCGGGAAATTAATCTAAATCTTCCTGAGCTTTCATGCTTGCGAGATTTCATTTTTGAGAGTTCGCTGCAATTCATCAGGCATTCAATCTCAACAAAAGAACATATTCACGTCACAAGCCGCGAACTGGAATGCCTCAAGTGGAGTGCGATGGGGAAAAGCTCTTGGGAGATCGGCTATTTACTGAATTGTTCCGAGGCTACTATCAACTTTCACTTCGGCAACATCCGCCGCAAATTCAACACCAACTCGCGTCAGCAGGCGGTAGTCAGGGCGATCCATCTGGGGTTAGTTAACCCGGCATAGCAGCCAGCATCCGTCCTTCCGCCTTATTACACCAAAATTAGTTCGGGCGACTGTCCGGGTTGGGCTTGTCG
>Ga0156281_113_pt1 | contig 5132 bp, 5 predicted proteins | sample RifCSPlowO2_12_FD_107930 | JGI IMG/M metagenome (GOLD analysis project Ga0156281, IMG submission 107930) | Gallionellales bacterium RIFCSPLOWO2_12_FULL_57_18 | reverse complement strand
CCGCGCTGCAACTTTGAGGGGAGACCTCAGAGTCTGACCCCATTGATTCTCTTCAGGAACAGATTTAGACTGGTACGCAGTGTAGCAAATAGCGAACAGAGGGCAAAAAACAAGGGAGGCCGAAGCCCCCCTTGATGTTGCCAACTCGTTCAATGGAGTCTGACCCCATTGATTCTTGATCTTTGATCTTAACAGCCGTTCGTATCAGACGCTACAGTCGGGGCAGCACCCACGCCTGCTTCAGTGTACATGACATAGCACGTTAAACCTGCTGTGGTACCAGCAGCGGCAGCAGGAATAAATGCGGCTTGGAAAGCTGTGGTTACAGGTGAATTGGCTGTCGCTGCAGTTGAAGCAGGAATTGTGGTGTAGTCGGTTGCTGTAACGCCTGCCAATGGGCCAATGGTCACAGAATTCGGGTATCCGTTAACATATGTAACCGCCACACCTTCAATTGTTGCCGTCGTAGGTGTAATTAGGAACGCCGCGTGTGCGATGCTTGCGGCAGAGCTCACTGAGCCACGCAAGGCATTAGTATTGGCAGTTATGGCATCGCCCCTCAAGTCTGCAAATCGTGGCAACGCAACCGCCGCCAAAATACCCAGAATTACGATAACCATGACCAGTTCGATCAGTGTAAAACCTGCTTGTTTCTTCATTTTGTCTCTCCTAAAATTAATGGCCCGTCCCGAGCCACCTCGAAGGGCCGCAGCCCTATTTAATATAAACTTTCACTTTGCCTGCCAAGTCCTTGCCGCAGCAAGAATTTTACAAGTTGGATGCAACTATAAACGTAATCTGACAAGGACGCAACACCGTTTATCCCCTTCCGACAAGCGGTTGCGCCCCGGATGGAGCCACTACATCAACACGCGGAACATGGCGAAGAACAGATAAATGCTGCCCAGCAACAGCAGCCAGCCGATTTGACGCGCATGGCGCGTGACAAAGCGTTCCAGTTGATCATGCGGCACATCCAGCACTTTGGTGGCGCGGCGCGTAGACACCCATTGGTTGGCGCCTTCCTCAAAGCCGCGTAACAGACTGGGCCGCAGCCATACAATCAATCCGGCCACGAGTGCGACTGCCGCCCCAAGCAACAAGAACAGTATCAAGGCATCGAGCAGTATATCCAGCAGTCTTGCCGGAGCTTTGCTGCCCAGGTGTTGCAGCGCGTATGCCTTGTCGAACAGGAAGCCGAAATAGATAAGGATGTAGGTCGCCCCCAGCACGATGGCTATCCCCAGCAAACGATGATATCGATAAAACCAGTGCTCGATGCTGAAGCTTCGGTCCAGCATGCGCTCGACATGGCGTAGGGAAATCCAGCGGTTGGCGACGCGATTGATGCGTTCCAACAGGTCCGGCTTGAAGACGAGCAGCGACCCAAGCAGGATGCCGAGCATCGCGGCAATGTGCAAAAAAATGGCAAGCGACTGCCATAACATGATACTGGTTGGGTCAGTTTGCATGGCGATGTAGGAGGTCCGGGTTAGTGTACATGGCAATAGAAAATGTCAGCCGGCGCTTTGTACACTGGCATTCCGGTGATGTCAACCCAGTGTCTTCGGCACGCGATGGCTGTAAAGACGGCGGCAATTTGTCCGCCCTGCGATTGCCTGGGATGTTAATCAAAACCACGAATACGGTTCGACCGGCTCGAACAGCAGGCCGGTCAATTCCCGAGGTGCTTTTTGCAGCGAGGGCAGCCGCGACGGCTCATGATAGGCGGCAACATGAAAGCGTATCCAGTTCTTGCCATCCCGGCCCGGCTTGAAGTGCCCGTCATTGCGCAACAGGTAGACCAGCTCGCGCTTCTTGAGATCGAATACCCAGTTGCCGGACTTTACCGACAGCGGAGTCGGGTCGTAAAATTCACCGCCGTAATTGACCGGTTTCTTCTGCAACCAGTTCATCGGATTATCGTCAGCCAGCGCCGCGACATCGGATGGTTTCCCGCGCGTCTGTATCTGCCCGTATTGCAGGATCAGCGCACTTTGTATCGCGCCCGCCACCCCTTCCATGGCGACCTTCTCGGCCTGCTCCTGATAAAACAGCACGCGGTTCATTAACAGCCCCATCAGGACCGCGATGATGATGACGACGACGACCAGTTCTAAGAGGGTGAAACCGTGTGAGGATCGAGGAGCGAGGATTGAGGATTGAGTAAAATCCACCCTGCTTCTCGGCTCAATCCTCAATCCTCGTTCCCCAATCCTGGTGTTCATCAATGCATTGCCGCTTTGCCGAGATCCCACATCGGCAGGAATACGCCGAGCGCCAGGATTAACACCAGGATGCCGAGTGCCACGATCAGTATCGGCTCTATTTTTGAGCTGAGGGTTGCGACTTCGTATTTGACTTCGCGCTCGTACATGTCGGCGATCTCGAACATCAGCCCGTCCATGTCGCCGCTTTCTTCGCCGACGGCAATCATCTGCAGCACCACCGGATTGAATACCCCGGCGGCGGTTGCGGTGCGCAGGATGCTTTCGCCGCGCTCGACACCATCGCGCATTTGCTCTATGCGGCTGCGCATGAATTCATTGTCCACCACCATGCCGACTACGTTCATCCCCTGCAGGATCGGCATCCCGCTCTTGAATGAAAGCGCCATGCTGCGCGCGAATCGCGCCAGAGTGGCTTTGAGGATGATCTCTCCGGCAATCGGCAGCTTGAATTTGTACCTGTCCCACTTGTAGCGTCCTTCCCTGGTATTGGTATACAGGCGGAAGCCCAGCACCGCTCCGGCCAGCATCGCCAGCAACAGCATCCAGTAACTCACCATGAAACCGGAGAAACCGATCAACATTTTGGTGATGGCGGGAAGCTCGGTATGAAAACCCGCATACACTTTGGCGAAGGCGGGAATCACGAACAGATTGATGACAACAATGGCGATCGCCATCGCCATGATCACGAAGCTCGGATAGCGCATCGCGGTCTTGATGCGCTCGCGCATATCGCGTTCGAACTCCAGGTGCTCATACATGCGGATGAAAGTTACATCCAGCATGCCGGTCATTTCACCCACCTGCACCATGCTGGCATAGAACGGCGAGAAAACTTTTGGATGGCGGCGCATCGCGGTGCTGAGTTCGCGGCCGTTATCCAGGCTTTCGCGCAAGTCCTGAAGCAGCGCCGAAAAGGCAGGGTTCTGCGTGGATTCCTGCAAACCGGCCAGCGCGCGCATGATAGGCACGCCGGCTTTGAGCAAGGTGTACATCTGGCGGCTGAACAGCAGCAGGTCGATCGGGGTGATCGGCTTGTCGGTAAGCTGGCGTTTGATCCAGCCCGGCTTGCCGGATGTGGCGCCAAGCACGCCGCGCACCTGGCTGACTTCGACGGGGGTAATACCGGTGTTCAGCAACTGGTCCGCAATGGCGCCGCTGTCATCGCCATCCAGCGTGCCTTGCACCAGTTCACCGAGGCCGTTGCGGCCTTTGTAGGCAAACACACCCATCGTTATCCTTCTGACCGGTTGCTGATACTCATCACTTCAAACACCGTGGTATGTCCCAGCTTCATCTCTTTAATGGCATGATCCAGCATCGTCTTGCCCTGCATGTGGCCGCGCGCCACCTCCATGAAGTGGGTGGCGCTGTCGCGCGCCGCCGCATTAACCATTTCGCCCGTCATTTCCAGCATTTCATACACGCCCATCCGTCCGTAATAACCGGTGCCGCTGCAATGCGAGCATCCGCGTCCATGCTTCAAGCCGCTCCAGTGCTCACGCGAAAAGCCTTCCCTCTCCATCCAGATTGCTTCCTGGGGTGTGGGGTCATGCGGCTGGCTGCAGCTTTCACACACGCGGCGCAGCAGGCGTTGCGCGATCACCACCTGAACCGAGGTGGCTACCATGAAACGAGGGGTGCCCATATCGATAAAGCGGAACAAGGTGCCCGCCGCGTCGCGGGTATGCAGGGTGGAAAATACCAGGTGGCCGGTCATCGCGGCACGCAAGCCAATTTGCGCAGTTTCCGCATCGCGCATTTCACCGATCAGGATCACGTCCGGGTCCTGCCGCAAAGCGGAACGCAACACGCGCGCAAAAGTCAGGTCGATCTTTTCGTTGACCTGTACCTGATTGGTGCCGGACAAGCGGTATTCCACCGGGTCTTCCACGGTGATGATCTTCTGGTCGAGGTTGTTGATCTCGGACAGCGCGGAATACAGAGTGGTGGTCTTGCCGCTGCCGGTCGGCCCCGTCACCAGCACCATGCCGTTGCTGCGCTGGATGATCTCGCGGAAACGTTTGAGCATGTCAGGCGGCATACCCAGCTTGTCCAGGCCGACCATCCCGCCGTCCTGGCGCAACAGGCGCATCACCACCGATTCGCCGTTCTGCGTGGGACAGGTGGCGATACGCACATCCACGCCACTATCGCGCACCCGCACATTGAATCGCCCGTCCTGCGGCAGGCGTTTTTCGGAGATATCCAGCCCGGACATCAGTTTGAGACGCAACACCAGCGCGGGAGCAATTTTGCTGTCGGCTTCAGTTTGCAGATGCAGCACGCCATCGATGCGGAAACGTATCCTCAGGCAATTTTCCTGCGGCTCGATATGAATGTCGGAGGCGCGTATCTGCGTGGCGTCGTCAAACATGCTCTGCAGCAGCTTGACCACCGGTGCTTCTTCCATGCCAACGGTATCGGTCAGCGCCCCAAAATCCACATAGGTGTCGCCAATATCCTCGCTGAGTTCGCGCGCCAGGCCGGTGATTTCCTCGGTGCGCCGGTAACCGCGATCGATGCTTTCCAGCAACTGGCCTTCGGTGACTACTGCAATGTCAATATCGCGCTTTAAAATACGCGAGATTTCATCGAAAGCAGCCAAATCGGTAGGATCGGCCATGCCGACCAACAGCAGCTTGTTGCGTTCTTCCAGCACAATTGCGCGGAAGCGCCGTGCCTGGCTCTCCGGCAGCAGGCGAACCTGCTCGAGATTGATGTTGTAGCGCCTGAGATTGATGTAGGGGATGTTGAGTTGCTTGGCAAGCATCTCGGATATGTTCTCCTCGGTGACGAATGCATTGTCCACCAGCACCCGCCCCAGCTTGCGCCCGTTGCGCTTCTGCTGTTCAAGCGCAAACTTGAGCTGGTCCTGCGAAATGAGTTTCTGCTGCACCA
>Ga0156281_141_pt1 | contig 7086 bp, 13 predicted proteins | sample RifCSPlowO2_12_FD_107930 | JGI IMG/M metagenome (GOLD analysis project Ga0156281, IMG submission 107930) | Gallionellales bacterium RIFCSPLOWO2_12_FULL_57_18 | reverse complement strand
AGCATGTGGTCGAGGTAGTCGTTGTGGCGCAATGGCTGACCGGTGCTCATACCAGCGCAGCCTCTTTGAGTATCTGGTCACGAAACTTGGCAGGCAGATCGCCGGGCGTGAGCACATCGACCGACACGCCGAGCAATTGCTCCAGTTCGAACTGAACGGCGCCCAGATCAAACAGCGTTGCGCCGGGGAGTGGGTCGACCAGAAGGTCGAGATCGCTGTTGCCGTTGTCCTCTCCGTGCAGCACAGAGCCGAATACGCGGGGATTGCGCATTCTGCTTTGCTCAATCACGCGGCGAATATCGGCGCGGTGTGCGTGGAGTGCTTCGGAAGGTTTCATGATCGATACCGAATCAGCGACCGGAATTATGTGCGCTTATTATGCCGTCTTTTTTACGTGGCGGCACAGGCAAATGCGATACTGGGCTCGTTGGCGTAAACCGTGGTACGTCCCCGATAATTTGACCACATCGGCGAATCCACACAGCCGCCGAGAATCGCCCCCGCGCGCGGGCCGCCTCTGTGGGAGGCTGCAATGGCGCACCTGCAGGCGGGCAACGACCCTCAATGGGATATGGTGGCGCAGCCTGTACCGGAGTTCGAGTTCGATCAGCGCATCGCCTGGTGACGAGTACTTTTCCTCGCCGTGGGTGCGCTTGTGCGTGTGACTTGATGAGGGCTTGGTTTTCAGCGCTGGCTGGAGAAAATCTCGCCCTTGCGTGTGTGGGTGAGTCGGAATTCGGATTTTCTGTGGGAGTTCAACGAAAAAGTTTGGCATTGACCGGAGTGCGGCGGTCATGGATACTCCAAATTGTGCGTTTGAAATTCCTATCCTTTATTTCTGACCCCTTAATCTTGCTCAGACCTTATCTGAAGGACTTCATTGATGAACCAACTGATTTCATTTAAACCGATGTCATGGCCCACCAAAAATTTTTTACATAGTTTTTATACAGACGAAGAGCTCCTTTGGATAAATGCACAGTTAGAAGAATCTCGAAAATCCAAACGCAAATTTCAGTGGGTTTGTATTGAACGCAACTTGGCAAAAATCGGTATTTGCTTACTAGAGGTCGCGCCGCCAGAATTTGTATATGTTTCTAACCTATCCATCAAAGAAAAACATCGCCGCCAAGGTGTTGGGCGTATATTTATGAGTCATATCGAAACATATTGCGCAAATATCGGAATTAATAGATTGTGCCTGACGCCAACAGAGGCTTCGCTCTCATTCTATCAAGCTTTATTATTTGTCCCTGAACCGTTGATCCCAGGCATTCTCAAGAAAGACATTCACCCTCCGCTGCCAAAATAGCCCAAGCCCAGCGCACTGAATTTACGGTGCTTTAATTCAATTTCCCATCAATAAATCAATGTCGTAGGGGGGGTGATTTCTCGTGCCCACACATGGCTATTGACGTTTCGACAGATAAATGGAATAAGGTATGGCGCACTCAAAAACCATCTGCAACACCTTGTAACTAAAGGTTCCAGGCTCGAATTTTCCAATCACTTCCCACCGCGAATCCTCAAGCGGTCAGGCTCGACGTTGGTGCGCTGCCCGAGTGCCAAGCAGCAACACTTTGTTGTCCAGTTCCAGCATTGCGCTGACCTTAACCCTTCCAGATTTTGACCGCCCGAGAACGGCGGATATTGGTATCTCGCGTTGCCAGCGGCAGGCCATGAGCACGCGCAGTGGCAACGATGATGCGGTCGGCCGGATCACCATGGAATCCTGCGGGTAGCCTGTCAAGCGCGAGAATTACGGCAACATCCATCGGCAACAGGGTCACTGATTCTGCGGCAACAGCGGTGGGTAGCCAGTGGGTCAGCGGGACATCGATCTTCAGGCGTCCCTTGGCCGCCAGCATCTGCGCTTCCCACAGGCTGATGGCGGAAAGCCTGGGCGGCGTACCGGCGGCGGCAAGTGCATCGAGCGCCTCACGTTCCTTTTGCGCAAGCTCAGGCTGACCAAGCAGCCACCAGAGCCAGATGTGGGTATCGAGCAGCAGCGTCGGCTTCATCGCTTTTGAGTAGTCACAGCCTCGAAGTCACGTTCATCAAGAACCGATTCTTCGGCGGACGCGTTCAAAACGCCCCTGCCTCGCAATCGCAGCCATGCGGGTGTACCCTGCGGTGCGGATGCTGTCGGCACCAGCCGCGCAACAACTTTGCCACGTCGCACGAGATCAACAGCCGCGCCCGCTTTTTCAACTTGCCGGATCATGTCCAGACAATGCGCCTTGAATTCCGAGACACTGACAGCATAAGTGGTCATCTGACACCTCCAAATAGTCATTTGCAACAATAACACGAAAGACGTGAGGTTAAAGGTTCCAGGCTTGATTTCCCCCAATCACTCCCCACTGCGTATCCTCAAGCGATCAGGCTCGACAATCCAAAGCCGTCCATTGATCGGACGTACCGCGAGCATGGGAATTGCCTTTGTCAGCAGGTCAAGCAATGCTTGTTTGCTTTGTCGTGGTAAGCGCAGCACCATGTATCCGGGTGTCAGTGCAGGAGGGTAGCGCCGGATGTCCGACAGATCGAGGTCGGCGGTAATCAGAATGCGGCCTTCATCTTTGCATACATCGACGATGCGTTCGTCGGAGGCGCCACCCAGCGATTGCTGATAGACCGTCATGGCATCCGGGTGCCCGGCCAATAGTTTTTCGGAGTGGCCGGCGACCGTGAGCAGATCGGCGGCTTCAATCGGCAGATTCTGGTCGATCTTGAACTTCATGCCGCCAGCGGCACCAGTTCCTCATGAGCCAACGCCGCAGCATAAGCCATGCAGGCATGTACATCGTCCGCAGTAAGCGGGGGGTAGCTGGCGACGATGGCCTCGACCGTCATGCCATCCGCCAGATTGTCGAGTACGTTGCTGACTGTTATGCGCGTCCCGCTAATGCAGGCGCGCCCCTTGCAGATGGCGGGATCGACGTGAATGTGTTGTTGCCAATTCATCTGTTTGACTCCTTAGACCGAAATTAGCCGGAACAAAACCGAAAGTAAAAGAAGCTAGGCTTAAATAACTTGCGTTTCCAAAGTTATAAGCGGCTTGCAGACCCTTACAACAAGTTTGCACCGTACCTGCTTGCAGGCTAATGGTCAATATGCCTAGATGCTCTCTTCCGCCATCGCGGCGAGCTGTTCGGCCTGATACTTAAGCAATTAAAGGTTCCAGGCTCGAATTTCCCAATCACTCTCCGCCGCGTATCCTCAAGCGATCAGGTTCGACAATCCAAAGCCGTCCATTGATCGGACGAGCGAATTAATGTGCCAGGCTCGGATTAAATTCGCGAGTTCTGGATTCGTGTAAATTCAATTACGCTGCTTGCTCTTCGAGCTTCGCAGGCCGGCTTTCGAGATAAAGCGTGTCAGGGTCAAAGTCAATTTCTTTTGGCCATGTGACGGTGCCGTGGCTGGCTCGTGCCAATTTGAAAAACGCGACTTGGCGTAGCGGCTCGAATGCCGGATAACCCAGATAAGGCGTCATGTCGAAATGGCGTATTTCACCGTTGGTGAAGGTGAGCAGCAGTGCGTAATCATCGTGGGCAGTGACAGCGGTAATCCGTGGGCTCATGGCTCTCTCCTAGCGCAGGGGGTCTATTTTGACAAGGGTTTCGCCGCGTATCGCGAGCGTCCAGTCAGCCATCAGTTCTTCGCGGTGAATCTCGATCCACGCCTGGATGAGGCGTGTTTGCCGTGGCGGCATGGAGCCTTCCAGCAACTCGCTTTCCGCTATCGAAAACACAGCTTCGCTACCGGCATATTCGGCATGTATATGTGGCAAGTGATGTCGCTTGGTGTCGAGCCAATACATGTAAACAAGAATGCCGTAAAACGAACTGATGAGTGGCATGGTTAATTTCTCCTTTGCCGGTGCAGGGGCAAGCATAACTTTGCGCTCGTCCCTTGTCTATTTTTACGGGCGGGGCATTTATACTTCAACAGCACGAACGGAATTCAAATATCCCTGCGTTAACTCAGAAGGCAACATCTTCCGCCATCGCGGCAAGCTGTTTTGCCTCGCTCATCCGCCCTTCGTGAATTGCGTGTCCATCAGCACCCACAAAATCAGCGCCACCGTTTCCAGCAACTCGATCAGCGCGCCCGCCGTGTCGCCGGTGGTGCCGCCGAGGCGCGCGATCATCATGCGCCGCAGCAGCCAGAACACGGCAAGGCATCCCAGCGCCAGCGCGACCCCGCGCATCCCCAGCACGGCCAGCATGCCCAGCAGGGTGGCCAGCAACATCATAATCACAGCGCGGCGCGGCGCATGTTTGGCAAGCGCCTCCCCCAGCCCGCCGGGGCGCACATAAGGGGTGGTGAGGAACAACAATGGCATGGCGCTGCGCGCCAGCAGCAGCGGCCACAGCAATGCCCAGCCGTTAGCGCATTGCACCAAACTGACCAGCGCGGAGAATTTCAGCAGCAACACCAGCACCACGGCAACCACCGCAGCGGGGCCTGCATACGGGTCTTTCATGATCGCCAAGGTGCGCTCGCGGTTGCCGAGACCGCCCAGCCACGCATCCGCGCTGTCGGCCAGGCCATCCAGATGCAGCGCGCCGGTCATCACCACCCATGCCGCCAGCAGCAAGGCGGCATGCAGCAGCGCCGGCGCGCCATGCAGCATGACATGCAGCCCGGCCAGCAACGCGCCGAGTAGCAAACCGACCAGCGGGTAATACAGCAGTGACGCGCCGATTTCGCGCTCGCTATATGGCTGTTTGAGCCTGACCGGAATCTGCGTGAGAAACTGGATTGCGAGCAGTAAGGGATAAAAAGGTTTCATGCTGAGGCCTGTGCGGTTTGCTTCTGTTCATGTACCACAATGGCCTGATGCAGCGCAGCGTGCGGCACCGACAGGCTGAGCAGTTCGGTCAACGGTCGTTGTTGCAGGTGACACAGAATGATGCGCATCACCCCGCCGTGCGTAACCAGCAGTACGTGCTGGCCGGGATAGCGCGCGGGCAATTCCTGCCAGGCCGCCAGCACGCGCGCCTGGAATGACAGCAGCGGTTCCGCCTGCGGCGGCGTAAAGACAACCGGATCGCGCCAGAAATTTTCCAGTGCGCCGGAATCGGCAGCGGCAATTTCCGCCGCGCTGAGTCCATCCCATGCGCCGAAATCCATCTCCTGAAGACGCGCGTCAAAATGCAGCGGCAGGCTGTGCCGTTGCACGTAATCTTGTGCGAATACCGCGCAACGCGCCAGCGGCGAACTCAGCACCGCGTGGTAGCGCGGCGCATCCGGCAAAGCCTCCGCCATCTGCCGGAAGCCGTGTTCGCTCAGCGGTGCATCGGTGCGCCCCAGATAGACGCTGCCTGCCAGCGTTTCGCCGTGGCGCAGCAGGTCGATATGAGTACAGCCTGGCATGACTATTTTACTGTGCATTAGATTTTGTCCGACACGCCCGCTTCGGCAAAGGTCGCCATGTTGTTGTGCAGCGCGCAGGCCAGTTGCAGCAGCGGTACTGCCGTCGCCGCGCCGCTTCCTTCGCCCAGTCGCATTCCGAGTTGCAGCAGCGGTTGCGCATCGAGCGCGTCGAGCACGCGCTGATGCCCCGGCTCGGCGGAGGTATGCGCAAACAGCAGCCAGTCGCGCACGCCGGGCTGGATGCGCACGGCGGTCAGTGCCGCCACGGTACTGATGAAGCCATCCACCAGAGCCGGTATGCCATTCTGTGCGGCGGCCAGATACGCGCCTGCCAATGCCGCGATTTCGAAGCCGCCCACGTGGCGCAGCACGTCCAGCGGTTGCGCCAGGTTGGCCCGGTGCAACTCCAGCGCGCGTTGGATCACCGCAGCTTTGTGTTCCACGCCTTTGCTGTCCAGTCCCGTGCCGGGGCCTGCCAGCAATTGCGGCGATTCCTGCAGCAGCGCGCAGGCGATGGCGCTGGCCGAGGTGGTATTGGCGATGCCCATTTCGCCGCCGATGAGCAGATGCGCGCCACTCTGTTTTGCGCGCAACGCCGCCGCTTGCCCGGTTTGCAAAGCCGCCGCTAGTTGCGCTTCGGTCATCGCCGGGCTTTGCGCAAAATTGGCCGTGCCGGCGGCGATGTGTTCATCGCGCACCTGTGCCAATGGCTCGACGGGAAATACCGTGCCGAGATTGATGACTTCCAGCGTGGCATTTGTCTGCTTTGCCAGCACGCTGATCGCCGCACCGCCGCGCGCAAAATTCTTCACCATCTCCGCCGTCACCGCCTGCGGAAAAGCCGACACCCCCTCTGCTGCCACGCCATGGTCGGCGGCGAAAACGCTGATATGGACGCGTTCCATTTGCGGCCTGTCCGTTCCCTGCAAGGCGGACAATTGCACCGCAATGGCCTCCAGCTTGCCCAGCGAGCCGGGCGGCTTGGTGAGTTGCCCCTGCCGCGCCAGCGCCGCGGCGCGCGATGCTTCGTTCAATGCGGCACAGGGTTGTGCCAGCCATTTGGTATTCATAATTGCTCCAGTTTTATCTAAACCCATGATGCAGGGGTACGGCACGCCATGCCCCTACTGTTCTTTTTTCACCACCAGCGGCAACCCCGCCACCATCAACGTCACGCGCTCGCACAATGAAGCTATTTGTTGATGCAGCCGCCCCGCCTCGTCGCAATAACGGCGCGACAACTCGCCGAGCGGCACGATGCCCATATTGGTTTCGTTGCTGACCAGAATGATCTGTCCGGGCAGGCGCGGCAGCACTTCCAGCAGCGCGGCACTTTCGCGGCGCAACTCCTGTTCGCTGGCATCGCACAGCAACTGCGTCAGCCACAGCGTCAGGCAATCCACCAGCACGCAACGCTGCGCTGCTGCCTCCCGCTGCAGGACTGCCGCCAGGTTCTGGCCTGCCTCGACCGACAGCCAGCTATCCGGCCTGCGCGCCTGATGTTCGGCCACGCGCCGCTGCATCTCCGCATCGCGCGCCTGTGCGGTGGCGACATACACCACCTGCAAACCGGAAGCATGAGCATGCTGTTCCGCAAAACGGCTTTTGCCGGAACGCACGCCGCCAAGAATCAATTCACGCATGATGTTCCTTTCAAGGAAAACAATTCCCGCAACTGAACTGTGTCCAGATGTTGCTCCACCG
>Ga0156281_129_pt1 | contig 7379 bp, 6 predicted proteins | sample RifCSPlowO2_12_FD_107930 | JGI IMG/M metagenome (GOLD analysis project Ga0156281, IMG submission 107930) | Gallionellales bacterium RIFCSPLOWO2_12_FULL_57_18 | reverse complement strand
TTGACGTTCTCACTAACAAAATGAAAGTGCAATCATGCCGTATCGGCTGCTCGGAATGAAGCATTACCCACTTGGGATTTGAAAGAGGCATTTTTTATATGCGTCTGTTCGTTCGTCATCCTCAAAAACGTCTGCGAGAAACCGGTCTATACCGCAAATAGTTTTACATCTCCCTGCGGCCTGTCCGGCAAAAAAATGCGCCCAGGCTTGTTTCCCCTTGCCCATGGTTAGTCTAAATGGACTATATGCATTTTGTGCTGTGCCGTACTATATTCCCAATGTGCTGCCTGAACGATTTTAATCGTGCCGCACAACATAACGAAGATTCACGTGAGAAGCCGAGACATCCCTTGCAGTCAGCGAACCAAAGTACCAGGGAGACACCCATGAAAAATATTTTCATCATATCCATCACGTTAATGTCTTGTTTTGCCTCGCCGGCATTCGCCTCTCCCGTCAACATGCGGGAAGGCAACTGGGAGATCGAAACGTCGATGAAAATGGAAAGGATGCCATTTCCCATGCCACCATCGAAGTCCATGCATTGCTTTACCAGGAAAGACCTGGAAGACAGCAGCAAGACACGGTCATCAGATGGCGGGCCGGGAAGGAAGAATGACTGTGAGATGAAGGATATTACCGAAAAGAATGCTTCCGCAAGCTGGAAGCTCGCGTGCAGGGATGGGACATCGGGAAGCGGGGAAGCCGCCTACAAGGGCGATTCTTATTCGGTAAACATGAAGATGTTCGACAAGAAAGGCCGCGAAATGGTCACCACGAGCGTCAACGGCAAGCGCATCGGCAACTGCAAATAATCCGGAGCATAACAAAACGAAACGCCCCGCAGAAAACCTGCGGGGCGCTTTGCTTTAATGGCCGCGCAACGCCATCGCAAATATGCTCATTCAGTCAGTTTGCAGGGCGAGTCAGCCCGCAGACGTAACCCATGCAGCCAGACTACAACCTTCCCATCTTCGGCAACTCTCCCACCAGCGGCGCAACATAATCCAGCCACGCCTGCGTCACATCGTTGCCCGCCGCGTTGATGTATTCGTCCTTCATCTCGGTGGCAACTTTCGCCACGGTCGACAATGGCGTGATGAAACATTCGCTGGAATACGGCTTGCTGCTCAGGCGGCGTATCGCCACTGAACCGGGCCGGCCGGTGCCGGCGGCGTGGTTTACGGCATAGTCGCCGACCGCGCGTGCTTCTTTTGCATCCACCGGAGAAATGATCGTGGGGAAGGAGCGTTGCAGGTAGCCGAAAGTGTCGGCGCGCACGCGCACCTTCTGTCCGGGGAAGGCTTCTTTCACCAGGGCTGCAAGCGTATCGCCCAACGCGCCGCTGCCGGAAAGCTGGATATTGCCGTGCGAGTCTTTTTCGCCGCTGGTGGAGATCGGGTTGCCGTCCTTGTCGGAAATCCCTTCGGAAGCGGCGATCACGCAGCGGCCAAATTTCGCAACGGCATCACGCACGTCCTGCTTGAATTTTTCGACATCAAACACCCGCTCCGGCAGGTAGATCAGATGCGGGCCGTCGTCTGCTGCCTGGCGTGCCAGCGCGGATGCGGCGGTCAGGAACCCGGCGCTGCGCCCCATCACGACATTGACCTTGACGCCCTGCAACGCGCGGTTGTCGCGGTCATCGCCCATGAAGGCCAGCGCCACAAAACGCGCCGCCGAGGCAAAGCCCGGACAGTGGTCGGTGACTTTCAGATCATTGTCGATGGTCTTGGGGATATGCACGGTGCAGAAATCGTAATTCGCCTCCTTCGCCATCTCGGCGATGATGTGCGCGGTCTCGGCAGAATCGTTGCCGCCGATGTAGAAGAAATAACGCACGTCGTTCTTCCTGAACACCTCGAACACTTTTTCGCATTCGGCCTTGCCGGGTTTCAGGCGCACCGAACCCAGCGCCGCTGCCGGAGTCGTGGCGACCAGCTCGAGTTGCTCGACGCTTTGCGTGGTCAGGTCGATGAAATCCTCTTTCATGATGCCGGCGATGCCGTGGCGCGCGCCGAGGATGCCGGTGATGTTGGGCTGTTTGCGCGCCGCCAGCACCGCGCCGACCAGCGATTGGTTTATGACTGCGGTGGGGCCGCCCGATTGGCCGATCACCATTTTGCCGATTAGCTTACCTTGCGTTGCCATGACTTCAGCTCCCATAGATTTAAAGATGGTTCATTCTAAACCGAACATGGTTCTGCGGCATCCCCTTGCTTCGCTTATAATTGCGCCCTTTTTATTTCGCCTACCTTCTTTAAGGAACAGTATGAGTTTGTTAAATGTGCGCCCCGGCGACAATCTTCCCCACGAATGCAATGTCATCGTCGAAATCCCCAAGCACGCTGACCCGGTAAAATACGAAGTGGACAAGGAATCCGGCGTTCTGGTCGTGGACCGCTTCATCGGATCGCTGATGCGCTATCCGTGCAACTACGGCTTCATCCCGGAAACCATCGCGGATGACGGCGACCCGGTGGATGTGCTGGTGGTCACCCCGTTTCCTATCGTTCACGGTGCTATCATTCCCTGCCGTCCGGTCGGCATGTTGAGCATGGACGATGAAGGCGGCGGCGATGCCAAGATCATCGCTGTGCCCACCGACAAGCTGACGCCGCTTTACCATGATGTTCGGTCATACGAGGATTTGCCGAAAATCACGCTGGAGCAGGTCAAACATTTTTTCGAGCTTTACAAGGCGCTGGAGCCGGGCAAGTGGGTCAAGATCAAGGGTTGGGAAGGGGTTGAAGCGGCCCATGAAGAAATCATGAAGGGCATCGAGGCGTACAAGAATAAATCCTCAGGTAACTAACTCACTCAACAAACGGGAGCAAACCATGACAGCACAGATTATCGACGGTAAAACCATCGCCCAACAGGTACGCGCCGAATGGAAAGTGCGCGCCGATGCGCTGAAGGCGCGCGGTATCGTGCCGGGGCTGGCGGTCATCATCGTCGGTGAAGACCCTGCCTCCAAGGTATATGTCGCCAACAAGGTGAAAGCCTGCGCCGAACTCGGCCTGCACTCCGAACACGTCATCATGTCTGCCGACACGCCCGAAGCTGTATTGCTGGCGAAGATCGCCGAATTGAACAATGACCCGAAGATCCACGGCATCCTCGTGCAACTGCCCGTGCCCAAACACATCGACAGCAGCAAGGTGCTCGAAGCCATCAATCCGGACAAGGATGTGGACGGCTTCCACCCGATGAATGTCGGCGCGCTGGTCACCGGCAACATGCGCTTCGCCCCCTGCACCCCCTACGGCGCGATGAAGCTGCTGGAAAAATGCGGCGTCTCCATCGAAGGCAAGCACGCCGTGGTCGTCGGGCGCAGCAACATCGTCGGCAAGCCGATGGCGCTGATGCTGCTGCAACAGAACGCCACCGTCACGATCTGCACCTCCAAAACCGTTGACCTCGCCAAATTCACCCGCGACGCCGACATCCTGGTCGTCGCTACAGGCAAGGCAAAGATGATCACCGGCGACATGATCAAACCGGGTGCTGCGGTGATCGACGTCGGCATCAACCGCATGCCCGATGGCAAGCTGTGCGGTGACGTGGATTTCGATTCCGCGAAGGAAGTCGCCGGCTGGATCACTCCCGTCCCGGGCGGCGTCGGGCCGATGACCATCACGATGCTGGTGGCCAACACCGTGCAGGCGGCGGAGCGCAAGGCGAAGTAAGCCTGGATATATGGCCGGCAACCGTTCGGGCTGAGCCTGTCGAAGCCTGTCCTGATCCAGCGCAAATGCCCGTCTTTCCTTGCGCCTTGCTTGCTGCGCAGTGTGCTGCAGTATTCTGGTCGGTCTGATGCGCGGGCGACGTGGCATGGTTGTTCCAGGAGCAATGCGCTGCATCCCCCCTTTTTAGTTCGCTGAACTATGCCCAAGCATCAGCGGCACACCTTATTGCCAAAGGGATCCACGCCGCAACGCGCGCGGCCATTCTTGTCATCGCGACTGGCCTTGCTGCCCGATTCGCCCGACGAACCCGTCGGCTTGACGGTTCCATGGTCATCCCCGGTCGCCCGATCAGCCGGCACAGTGGTAACTACCCCGTCCTCATCCATACAAACAGTATTTCCGAAATCGTCCGTTCCGCAACGCGAGGCTGCGGCTGCGGCTGCGGCTGCGGCTGCGGCTGCGGCTGCCGGTAAAGATATCGCGAACATCAACGCGAACAAAAGAATTACCCGGGGACTGAGCCCCATGCTTTTCGCCAACTGTGGTTCGCTCGTCATCATTCTGCCCATGCTCGTTTCGCCGCCTCCTCTAGCCGCGCACTCGTTCGTGGCGAATTCAATTGTGCTCCGTCGCTGAGGCCTCTGAAAATGACACGAACGGTTATTGACGAGCATCTGTTAACCCATTGCGGAAGTTCAGGCTGAAAGCCCCGACCGTCTCCCAAGATGGGCCGTTAAAGCAGCTCATCTCTTTCAATAATCCCACTCTTCATGCACCAGCGGCATCCGTTTCAACATATCCCGATACTGCCGCCACAGTGGAATGTGTTTCTCCATCAGCGCTGTGAAGCGCTCGTTGTGATGCCGCTCCAGCAGGTGCACCAGTTCATGCACCACGATATATTCCAAACATTGCACCGGCTTTTTGGCCAACTCCAGATTGAACCAGACTCGTCGCGCAGCGGCGTTGCAACTACCCCATTTGGTTTTCATCTTCTTGATGCCCCAGTCAGCAACCTGCACACCCAGGATAGGCTGCCACTTTTCCAGCAAGGGCGGAATCAACGCCTTGAGCTGCTCGCGATGCCAGCGCAGCAAGATAGCCTCCCTCTGCTCAACGCTAGTGCCTAAGCGCACAAACAGATCGAGGGATGCAATTCCACGGATAGTCACCTTGGGCGGCGCGTTATGCTGATGCACGCGCAGGCGATAGCGACGACCCAGAAAATAGTGGCTCTCGCCATTCACCATCTCGCGCTGTGACTGGCGCGGCTGCTCCGCAAACTTGGCCTTCTGCCGCTTGATCCAGCCCAGCTTGTCGATCACTGCCAGGCGCACCGCCTCATCGCTTACCACCAGAGGCGCGGCGATCCGCACACGGCCATGCGGCGGATAAACACCCAAGTGCAGGTTCTTGATGTCCTTGCGCACCACCTCGACCTTGATGCTGCCAACGCTGATGTGACGAGTCTCAGTAGTCATTCTGATTCTTTGCCAGTTCGAGAATACGATCAGTTTCTGCCTCCAAGTCCGGCGGCACCAGCCTGATCACTGCATCACTTTCTTGTATGGCCAAACCTCTATCTACGGGAATCGCTGTCGCCAAAACGTGCCTGATCGCGATACGCACACGCTGAGTCTTGATCGGGTTGCTGCGCCAGCCGTTTTGCCTGCTCTCATGCACGGCATTGTCCACGGCCAAAGCCAGCCCTTCATTCTTGCCAAGGTTGTTGTAAAGCGCCCGCTGCGCCGCCGTCTTCACGCCCGGCTGATAGCCGCCGCCACCACCCGGCATGGTCGCCTGCTTGGTCAGCGCGGCGATTTTGTTGAGATATTCCCTGTAGCTCACCACCCCCTTGCGTCGCTGTTCTATCAAGGCATCCAGCAGCTTGGACATTTTCTCGTAATAGGCGGGATCGACCGGCGACTCGTTGATGATGAGCTTGCGGACGTTGTTCGCGATGGTCTCGGCGACAGCTTCCTCGCTCTTCCTGATGCCCTTGGGCAATGCATTCACCGCATCCGGGCCGCGCTCGACGATCAACTGAATCAGGCTCATGTCGTCGAAGGCGGAAATCTTCTCGCTCTCCTCGGCGCGGATGTAGGTGTCGATCAGGTGGCGCATGGCAGGCTCATAGGCCTTGAGGTCGATGTAGTCGCCGCTGGCGAGGCGCACCTCGTCACGCACCTTGGCGTAGTGATCCACCTCGGCCCTGATCTTCTCGATCTCGTCTGGCTGGTATTTCGCCTCGGCCAATTCGCTGGCGATGCCGGCGTAGGCGCGCAACAGCGCGGCGGTGAATTTGTAGAGCTTCAGCCGCTTCGGCTCGTTGTCCTTGAGTTGGTCGGCGTTGCCGGAATCCTTCGCGCAGAAGTAATGCAAATAGGCCGCCGAACCCCTCGGCAAGTCCACCGTCTCGCACAGCGCCTTGATCGCCTCGCGCGCTTCCTCCAAGTCTTCCCGCGCCTTGTCCAGCCGATTCTCCAGCAGACCGGCCACATCTTCCTTGTCATAGCCGTCCAGCGCGCCGCTGGTGTAATCCTCCACCGCGCCTTCCAGGCTCTTGAACAAATCCTTGTAGTCGATGATGTAGCCGTATTCCTTGTCGTCGCCATCCAGCCGGTTGACGCGGCAGATCGCCTGGAACAGCCCGTGATCGCGCATCTGCTTGTCGATGTAGAGGTAGGTGGCCGAGGGCGCATCGAAGCCGGTGAGCAGCTTGTCCACCACGATCAGCAGCTTCATCTGCCCCGGTTCATCGATGAATTTCTTCTTCACCGCCAGATCGAATTTCTCGGCCTTGTTGATCGCAGCCTCGGGCGGCTCATTGAACCAGTCGGCCAGCATCTGGCGGTAAACGCCATACTTGAAGAGATTGTCCGTATCCCCTTCGCCGGTCGTCTCGCCCTTGGCATCTGCCACACTCGGTGCATAACTGGTGACAATCGCGCACTTGCCTTTCAACTCACCCTTGGCGAACAGCTCATAGAACTTGCACGCCTCGTAGATGCTGCCCGCCACCAGCATCGCGTTGCCGTGGCCGTCCATCAGGCGCGGCTTGGTGCTCATGTCCATCAGAATATCGGCGACGATCTTCTCCAGCCTGTCCTGGCTGGAAAGCACCCGCTGCATCGTGCCCCATTTCTGCTTGAGCTGCGCGCGCGCCAAGTCGTTCAGCCCTTTTGTCTTGGCCGCAAACCACTGGTCTATCTTGTCCTTGTTGGTCAGCTTCTGGTCGATGTCCCGCGCCTCATAGCGCAAATCCAGCACCACGCCCTCGCGCACCGCCTGATCGAATTTGTAGGTGTGGATGTAGCGACCGAACACCTCGATGCTCTTCTGCTTGTCCGCTTTCAACAGCGGCGTACCGGTGAAACCGATGAACAGCGCATTGGGCAGCAGCTTCTTCATGGCCTTGTGCAGATCGCCCGACTGGGTGCGATGACACTCATCCACGAACACATGGATGTCGCCCTTGGCCTTGAAGTCCGATGGCAGTTTCTGGATGGATTCGATGAAAGCTTTGGTTCCTTCATCCCCCTCCGCTTCGCCATTGCCCTGACGGCCAAACTTGTGCACCAGCGAGCAGAGCAGCGATTCGGTGGTGCCGTTCAGTTTGTCGATCAGGTCGTCGCTGTTCTTGGTGCGGTAGATTTTCTGGTTGACGCCCTTGAACACCTTCTCGAT
>Ga0156281_101_pt1 | contig 9448 bp, 14 predicted proteins | sample RifCSPlowO2_12_FD_107930 | JGI IMG/M metagenome (GOLD analysis project Ga0156281, IMG submission 107930) | Gallionellales bacterium RIFCSPLOWO2_12_FULL_57_18 | reverse complement strand
ACGGTGATATTTCTCATCGCTGGCAAGCTCAATTTTCAAAGATTCAACCCTCATGCCGCTTAATCCATTCGTTTTTCAAAAGAGCCAAAAAACTCTTCAATGGAACTATTTTAGAATTCGCCTGCCTGAGTATATGAATAGCGCAAGCTTTCACCCGCTTCTCTTCCCTTAGCGGGTGTCTTATCTCCTCCCAAGTAGGTTAAGACTTTTGCCCCTGATCTTAGGTTCGGGGGCATTTTTTTTGCGCTGCATTCCACTCAAGCATCGCTGCGCTTGCCTATCCTTGCCTCTTTCCCTGCCAGCAGATTCTGAATATTTTTTTTATGCCGCCAGACCAGCAGCAGCAACATGATGCCGGATGCCAGCACCCACTCCTGTGGCAACCCAAGCAGAAATGCAAAGATCGGTGCGCCAGCGGCGGCAGTCAAAGCTGCCAACGACGAATAGCGGAACAACAGTGCCATTAACAACCAGGTAGCCAACGCGCTCAACCCCAGCCATACATTCAGCCCCAGCAGCACGCCCAAAGCCGTCGCCACCCCCTTGCCGCCCTTGAAGCGCAGGAAGACCGGGAAGATGTGCCCGAGAAATACCGCCAGCACGACCAGTGCGATCTGCACATTGGTCAAAGCAAACTGTATCGCCACAAACACCGCCAGCCAGCCCTTGGCTGCATCGCCAAACAGCGTCAATGCCGCGGCCGCCTTCTTGCCGCTGCGCAGCACATTCGTCGCGCCGGGATTGCCGGAACCGTAGCTGCGCGGATCGGGCAAATTGAACAGCTTGCTGGAGACAACAGCGAAAGAGATCGAGCCCAGCAGATAGGCCGCAACTACAAAAACCAGAGTCATCATCTGAAATACCTTAAAATGCGAGCGGCGGATTTTACTTGAGACAACTTCTAAAAACCAAGAATTCGTCATTCCCGCGAATAACCAATCTGACAACACATCTCATGGACATAATTTTCCTGCGCGAACTCAAGGTCACCACCCTGATCGGTATTTACGAATGGGAAAAACGCGTGCCGCAGACCCTGCAACTCGACCTCGACATCGCGCTGCCCGACAGCCGCGCCTGCGAGACCGACAACATCAACGACGCGCTGGATTACGCCGAAGTCGCGCAACACATCCAGACCGTCTTGAGCGAGGGACATTTCTCCCTGCTGGAAACCCTGGCCGAACACATCGCGCAGATCATCCTCAATGACTTCAACGCCCCGTGGGTCAAGGTCAGCGTCGCCAAGCTGCAGGCGATCCGGAACTGCAAGATGGTGGGAATCAGTATTGAGCGGGGGCAGGTGAAATAGCCGCTCTATCGCGGCTCACCCAATAAGCCAAGCATACATTGCAGCGCACAGCCTGATTAAGGAGCTCACAAGATAACAAGATACGTGGATTCCGGGTTACCCACCAATGCTCGAATGTCTTCCAGCTTGTTACGCAGGATAAATTCAATTTGCCTGGTGGTGCAGTTGCCACGGCGAATCCAAACAACCTTCGGCGGTGAACCATACAGCAGGCTCAACTCGTGAAAATCGGAATCCTTACTAACCAAGGTGTAGTTGTACTTCCTGGCATATTCCCATACCTCGCGATCCGGTGCTGCGCCCAGTCCGATTCTGGCAACATGGTTGGATTGCGGGAAATATCCGTCAATCCCATGACGAGGGATGGCGCGAGGTTTTCGTCAAACAGGAGTTTCAAGCATTCACCGCAAGCTGGTGATGCTCACGGTCAGCAGCGTAGGCCAGGCAGGCCTGTATATCTTCGAGCGTCAGGTAGTCGAATTCCGCGATAATTTTGTTGGGTGTCATGCCCGACGCGAGATAATCCAGCACGTCGTAAACCGTAATGCGCAGCCCGCGTATACAGGGTTTGCCGCCACGTTTCCCCGGCTCGATGGTGATGAGTTCTTTGTAGTTCATACACGCCTCCTGCAAGATCGTGCTGGATTATCCGGCTATTCGGGCGATAAAAGCAACTTCCATCTTTTTGCAAAACTGCTCCGTGGTTCAAGGTCAGCATCGCCAAATTGCAAGCAATACGAAATTGTAAGATGGTGGGAATCAGTATTGAGCGGAAGCAGATGAAGTATTTAAAAGTGGCCGTTCGTGTTGAGCCTGTCGAAACATGAATAACTAAAAGCAAAACCGCCGGGGGTAGCCCGGCAGGGTTGTCTTTGTTTATGGTGTATGCAAAGGCTATAAAAACATCGCCGCCGAAACTCCAAATCGTGCTGCCAGCGCTTTGGCTTGGCGGGCATTGAAATCGCGGCGCCCGGACAGCAATTCTGACACGATGTCTTGGCTGCCCAACTCAGGCAGATCAATCTGGCGCAAGTTATCGCGCTGCATCAGGTAACGTAAAACTTCGGCACCTGTCGCCGCTGGCGGCATCTTGTCTTTAGCTTCGTATCGGCAATCAACTCACCCAGATACTCTGCCAGCCGGGCGAGCGGGTGGGCCTCATCGGCACCTCCCGCATCGAGTGCCGCATCGAGCGCTTCGACCAAAGCGGCATATTCTTTCGCATTGCGCGCCGGTTGCAGCGCTGGCGCGATATAGCTCCAGTGTTGTATTACTGCCTTAAGTCGTGCGTTCATTTCCAGCCTCCTTGGTCATATTCCTTGTGCGTTAATACTGCACGGATAAACACTCGCCCCGTATTGAAGTGAATCGCAGCAATCAGGCGAAGCTTGTTTCCTCCGAACACTTACTCGTCTAGTTCGGACTGCAAATCAGTCTCGTAGTCTTGGCCGCCGTAGAACACACCGATGATGGAGACCAACTCGGCATCCACTTCGAAAGCGATCACTGCCCGCTTTTTGTAGTGCGTGATGCGCAGTCCGGGGCGAATGTCATCGCGGCAGGTGCCACGCAGCGGAAAGGTATGCAACCCCTCGCAATACGTGATGATGGCATTGGTATAGCGTTTCGCAATCTCCGGTGATGCTGCGACCACGATGTAGCGATAAAGATCCGCAAGCTGTTCCTGCGCTTCTGGTGTGAAAATTACGGTGTACTGCCTCACGCTTTTGCGGTGGCCTTCTTGTGTTCGGTCGCCAGCCTTGCCCGCACTTGATCAACGGTGACAGCCCGCGCCGGGTCAGCCTTCAGCGCGTCATAGGCCGTTCCAACTTCCTGCCGTAGCCAATTTTCCACAGCGCGGTCACGTACCAACAGGGCGCGCAATCCGTCCCGGATCACTTCGCTTTCGGTGGCGTACTCGCCAGCCGCGACCTTGCTTTTAACCGCATCTGCCATCTCGTTAGGCAGAGTGATACTGAATTGCTGGGTTGTACGCATGATTGCCTCCATTAGGTCGAATAGGATTTAATCCTACTACAACCACGTTTTTTGTGCCACAAAAGCCGCTACCCCCTCGGATGATGCATCGCATGCAACTGCTTCAACCTCTCACGCGCCACATGCGTATATATCTGCGTCGTGGAAATATCCGCATGGCCCAATAACATCTGCACCACGCGCAAGTCCGCGCCGTGGTTCAGCAGATGCGTGGCGAAGGCGTGGCGCAGGGTATGCGGCGACAGCGACTTGTTCAACCCGGCCGTTCTTGCGTGCTTCTTGATCAGGCACCAGAACATTTGCCGCGTCATGCCTTCACCTCTGGCAGTCACAAACATCGCATCGCTCATTTGCTTGCCCAGCAACACGCCGCGACCGTCGGCCAGATAACGGCGCAGCCAGTCCAGCGCTTCTTCGCCGAGCGGCACGAGGCGTTCCTTGCTGCCCTTGCCCATAACGCGCACCACACCCATGTCCATGCTCACCTGCGTGATGCGCAGCGTCACCAGCTCGGACACGCGCAGGCCGGTGGCGTACAGCACCTCGAACATGGTGCGGTCGCGCAGGCCCAATGGCGTCTGGGTGTCCGGCGCGTCGAGCAGTTGTTCGACATCCTGTTCGGTGAGGCTCTTGGGCAGGTTGCGCGGCAGCTTGGGGGTGTCGATTTGCAGCGTGGGATCGGTAGCGATCTTGCCTTGCCTTAGCAGGTAGCGGAACAACCGCTTGAGGCTGGAGATGTTGCGCCCGGTACTGCTCGGTTTGGCTTTTTGCGCCGTGACCAGATGGGCGAGATAGCCTTGTATATCGCCGTGCGTGGTTTGCAGGATGGAGGCGTCGCGCTGTTTTTCCAGCCACGCAACGAACTTGGTAAGGTCGCGCCGGTAGCTGTCCAGCGTGTTGCGCGACAGTCCGTCTTCCAGCCACAGGTTGTCGCTGAATTCATCGAGGAGGTCGGCGTTGTTCACTTTGGTTTTGTCATTCCGGGCTTGACCCAGAATCCAGCGCTTTTATTGGACTGGATTCCCGCCTTCGCGGGAATGACGGACTCCGGTTTTGTTGCTCCTTCATGCGCCAGCAACCAGCGCTTGATGTCCAGATGAGCACCGCTCGTGTGACGCGCAAAGCCGCCCAGGCCGGCCTTGCCCACCACGCGATGACAGGGAACGATGACGGGGATCGGGTTTGCGCCGCAGGACTGGCCGACGGCCTGCGCGCAGGATTTCAACTCGGCGGCCAGCTCGCCGTAGCTGCGCGTTTTCCCGCGCGGAATGGCCAACATGGCTTGCCAGACTTTTTGCTGGTGCGGGGTTCCGTTTAATTCGAGCGGCACGGAAAATTGCGCATCGGGATTTTCCAGATAACACAGCAACTGTGCGCACACGGTTTCCGCGAAAGCACTGGTGGCGCGCTGCGGCTTTTCGCTCGCTGGCAGGAAGTCGATGCCAGTCAACGCATCTACGGAGCAGCGTATGCCGAGCACGCCAAATGGGGTGGGTAGTTTTGCCTGGTAGTCCATGCCGCGATGATAGCGCACAAGGACACCTCTATAAATCCAAACTCCGTCGCGATACTGCGTTGCTCAAAAAATTTTAACGCTTACATATGAAATATATGCGGCGCACTAAAATTTCTTTCGCGCCTTGTCTCGCTTAGGATTTTGAATCTATAGAGGCGCCCACAAATAAAAAACGGAAGCCGAAGCTTCCGTTTTTGCCCTGCCGAAAAACCTGCTGGCGATTAAGCGCGGATTGCCAGTTTTTCTTTGATACGTGCCGACTTGCCGGAACGATCACGCAGATAGTACAGCTTGGCGCGGCGTACAGAGCCGCGGCGCTTCACTTCAATGCTGGCGATGATCGGCGAGTAAGTCTGGAAGGTACGTTCCACGCCTTCACCAGCGGAAATCTTGCGCACGATGAAGCCGGAATTCAGGCCGCGATTGCGTTTGGCGATCACGACACCCTCGAAAGCCTGAACGCGCTTGCGTTCACCCTCGACCACGTTCACGTTGACGATCACGGTATCGCCGGGCGAAAACTGAGGGATGGTTTTACCCAGACGGGCGATTTCTTCTTGTTCCAATGTTTCGATCAAATTCACTTTACTACTCCTTGGTTATCGGATCTTGTTCCTTCTGGAACGCTGCCAGAAGCCGAGACTCCTCTTTTGTCAAATCACGCCTGGCCAATAAATCCGGCCTGCGCAACCACGTCCTGCCCAACGACTGCTGAAGCCGCCAACGCTGTATATCCGCATGATTGCCGGACAACAACACCGGGGGCACGGCTTCACCATTAAACTGTTCCGGGCGGGTGTAGTGCGGACAATCCAGCAGGCCTTGCACAAACGAATCCTGCTCCGCCGATTCGGCATCGCCCAGCACACCGGGCAGTTGCCGCACCAGGCTATCCATCAACACCATCGCCGCCAACTCGCCACCGGACAACACATAATCGCCGATGGAAATCTCATCATTCACATACTGGCGCAGCAGGCGTTCATCAATGCCTTCATAACGCCCAGCCAGCAGGATCAATCCTTCTTCCGGCTGCGCCACCAACTCCTTGACCACCGCGTGTGTCAGCAATCTGCCTTGCGGTGACATATACACCACGCGGCTTGTTTTCACGCCGCTGGCTTCCTGCCGCTGCCTGGCTGCGTTGATCGCGCTTGCCAACGGTTCTGCCAGCATCACCATTCCGGGTCCGCCACCGTAGGGGCGATCGTCGATGGTGCGGTAATTGTCGGTGGTGAAATCCCGCGGATTCCACGTCTTTAATACATAACTGCCTTGTTCTGCCGCGCGCCGCGTAATGCCGTATTGCGTCAGCGCATCGAACATTTGCGGGAACAACGTGATGACGTCGAAAATCATCGTAAAACTACTGCGGCGGTCACCTGCTGCGTTGCGCGGTGCTCGCTCCCTCGCCTATCTACCAGATATGCCTCAGTCGCTGTGCTCCGTGCGCCTTGCATCTGACCGTCCTCGCTACGTTTTACACGCGTTAAATTAGTAATCCGCCGACCAATCCACCCGGATGGTCTTGTTTTTCAAATCCACTTGCTTGATGGCCAAAGCCACAAAAGGAATCAGGATTTCGCCGCCGTCGCCCCGCACGCTCAATACCTCGTTAGCGCCGGTTTCCAGCAGGTTTGTTACCGTGCCTAACTTCACGCCCGCTTCATTCACCACCGCAAGCCCGATCAAGTCTGACCAGTAGTATTCACCTTCGCCCTGCTTCGGCAGGCTGCTGCGCGGCACAGCGACCAACAAGCCTTTCAGCTTTTCGGCTGCGGTGCGATCCGGGCAATCCGGCAATTGCGCAACCAGCGTTTTATCATGCGCCTCGCGCTGCCCTGCTTTCACCTCGCGCCACGGCCCATGCTCCTGGCCGATCCACCAGGATTCATAATCCAGCAGACTGTCGACGTGTTCGGTGAACGGCTGGATTTTGACCAAACCGCGAATGCCGTGTGCGGCTGCTATGCGCCCCATGATTACCATGGAGCCTGACGGGGTCTCTAAAAATCCAGATTTCATCTCAACTGCTGTGTTGCATAAAAAATTTCTTGCTCACATATCTACGCATATGCAGCGCGGCAAAACGAAGTTTCAGTGTAGGGTAACCTTTAGGTTGGCCGAAACTAAAATTTTTTTCGCGCCTTGCATTTGAGCGAACTCTGAATTTTTAGATGCCCCCGTGCGTCAGTCTTGGGCAGCGGCACTCGTTAATGTGAAGCACGCACAGCGTTCGTTCGCCTCCTCGCCCGCTTGCGGGAGAGGATTGAGGAGAGGGAAACGGGCGCCATGTTCACAATTAGGGGTGACGTTACCGCCATGCCCGTTAAATCAAGCTGCCGCAGCTCCGGCGCGCTTGACCAGCTTGGCAACGGTGTCGCTCAACTGCGCGCCCTTGCTTTGCCAATGAGTTACGCGCGCCAAATCCAGGCGCAGTGCTTCCTGATTTTCTGTTGCGACCGAATTGTAAAAACCGATGCGCTCAATAAAGCGACCATCGCGACGGTTGCGCGAATCGGCAACGACGACATTGTAAAACGGGCGATTCTTGGAACCGCCACGGGAAAGACGAATGATTACCATATAAAAAACCTATTCAAGTTAGTTGGCCCAGCGAAAGGGCGCGAATTCTACGACATTTGGGGTGCTTCTTGCAACCCAAAGAAAATCAACGGGTTTTCAAACCTTCCTTATCTCTGCAGCAGCACTTCCAGGACGAACTTGGTGCCCAGATAAGCCAACAGCAAAAACACGAAGCCGCTCACTGTCCAGCGCACCGCTGTACGTCCCCGCCAGCCATAGAAGTAATGCCCCCATAGCAGCACGGCAAACACGCCCCAGGACACAAAGCCGAACAGCACTTTATGATTGAACTGCCACGCCTTGCCGAATATTTCCTCGGAAAACATCACGCCGGATGCCAGCGTCAGCGTCAGCAGCACAAAGCCGATGGCTATCATGCGGAACAGCAAGGTTTCCATGGTCAGCAGCGGCGGCAGGCTTTGCAGGATGCGCGGCAAGTTCGCATGATGCAGGCGTTTTTCAACCTGCGAGATCAGCACCGCATGCAGCATGGCGATGGTAAACAGGCTGTAGGCCAGCATCGCGGCGGCGATATGCGCCTTGAAGGCGAACAATCCTGTGTTTTCCAGTTGGTGCGCGGATGGAAAAAGCTCCGGCAATAATACGGTCACCGCAGCCAAAGGCAATACCAGCGCCTGCAACCCGCCGATCAGGTAGAAAAATCGCGCCAGCCAATACACCAATAGCGTCAACCAGAAGATCAGCGACAGCGCGTTAAACAGGCTCAGATTAAATCCACCATTGGCAAACACATCGTGGGAAAGCAGATAACCGTGCAAAGCCAATGGTATCAACACCAGATGCCCCATCGCCCCGCGGCTCAACACGTTTTCTTCGCCGCGCGCCTGCGCCCGCCAGAAATAGGCGGCCAGCACGCCATAGGCAGTAGCAGCGATCAATGAAATGAGAAGGGTGGACATTTTTTACCAGGATGTTTTAGACTTCGCGAATTCTACACCATACGCAATATCATACCCACATGCTGGACAATCTGACAAACCGCCTCTCCGGCGTCATCAAGACGCTGCGCGGACAGGCGCGCCTCACCGAAAGCAATATCCAGGACACCCTGCGCGAAGTGCGCATGGCGCTGCTCGAAGCCGACGTTGCGCTGCCGGTCGTCAAGGAATTCATCTCCCAGGTCAAACAGGCCGCGCTCGGACAGGAAGTCATCGGCAACCTGAATCCGGGACAGGCGCTGATCGGCGTGGTGCACCGCGAGCTCACCAAACTGATGGGCGAGCACAACGACGCGCTCAATCTCGCCATCACTCCGCCCGCCGTGATCCTGATGGCCGGCTTGCAGGGTGCGGGCAAGACCACCACCAGCGGCAAGCTGGCCAAACTGCTGCGCGACCAGCAGAAGAAGAAGGTACTGCTGGTAAGTTGCGACGTGTACCGCCCTGCGGCGATCGAGCAATTGCGCACGCTGGCGCAACAACTGGAAATTGATTTCTTCGCTTCGGACATCAGCCAGAAACCACAGGACATCGCGCTGGCCGCGCTGGATTTCGCGCGCAGGCACTACCACGACGTGCTGATCGTCGATACCGCCGGACGATTGGCTGTCGATGCCGCGATGATGGCGGAAATACAGCAGTTGCACGCCGCGCTTAAGCCGATTGAGACGCTGTTCGTGGTCGATGCGATGACCGGACAGGACGCGGTAAACACCGCCAAGGCGTTCGGCGATACGCTGCCGCTGACCGGCATCATCCTCACCAAGCTGGACGGCGATGCGCGCGGCGGCGCGGCCCTGTCAGTCCGCCAGATCACCGGCAAGCCGATCAAGTTTGTCGGCGTGAGCGAGAAACTCAACGGTCTCGAAGCCTTCCATCCCGAACGCATGGCCTCGCGCGTGCTCGGCATGGGCGATGTGCTGTCGCTGATCGAAGAAGCGCAGCGCGGCGTCGATCATGCCGAAGCCGAGAAACTTGCCAGGAAAGTCAAAAGCGGACAAAGCTTCGACCTCAACGATTTCAAGATGCAGATCGTGCAGATGCGCAAGATGGGCGGCATGTCGGCGCTGATGGACA
>Ga0156281_104_pt2 | contig 11383 bp, 10 predicted proteins | sample RifCSPlowO2_12_FD_107930 | JGI IMG/M metagenome (GOLD analysis project Ga0156281, IMG submission 107930) | Gallionellales bacterium RIFCSPLOWO2_12_FULL_57_18 | reverse complement strand
TTGGACAAAGTGAGGGTACATGCAGAACAACGCTTGCGTACTCATTTGATGAAGCGCCACAAGGTCAAGGATCGTGGGACGGGCATTAGCCGCTTCCCGAGCCAGCAGCTATATACGAAGTATGGGCTATACAAGGTACCGACAACAGCAGGCTGGAAAACGGCGTATGCCTAGTGAGAAGAACATCGGTAAGCGGTATGCGGGAGAACCGCACGTACGGTTTGATGAGGGAGGGCAGGCGAGAGCCTGCTCTCTACTCTACCCATTGATTCTCCTGGCTTTCGGCTCAACTCGTCTGTCCAGTTTTTCCTGAATGCGTTGCTTAAACCGGTCATTTCCCAGCACCCATGCTTTGTTGGTTGCTGCTCTAATCTCCGCGATGCTGCTTTCCGGAATGCGATGCTTGAATAGCTGACGGTATGCCGCCTGGCGCTCTTCGTCTGTCTTGCCCAATCGCCGGTATTCAAGATGCGGTGTGACCAGTTCATTTGCTTGCCCCAGTGCGTTGTGGCGATAGCTTGACCAAGGGTACTCGGACGGGTGCTGGGCCCGACAGGGATGGAAATCGCTCCTGCCTGCTGAACATCAGTAGGCGCAACCCCTCAGTTAATTTTGCGCATTTCCAGACCGGAAAACACCATGTGTTTTCCGGTCTTATCCTTGAACATCCGGACGGTTTCGCCGCGGCTTGAGCCCAGGCCGGAAATCAGCGCTTCAGTGTCCGAGATGGGGTTGATTCCAACACGGAGTACTATATTCGGCAGTTGAGCAAAGGTGCATTCCGCGATGAACATGCCATCTTCGTAATGCAGCGCAAGACTGGTCGGGGTCACACCCATATCCTGATTGACCAATTCATACTTGCCGACGTAATCAATCAGCACCTCACGGGCTGACGGCGGCTGCAATTTTTCGCCCACCAATGTCGTTTCATTGCCCATGCTGCCTACCAGGACGTCACGCCCCCCGATCCTGGTCATGGCAAGACGGATGTCATCCAGCGGACTGAGGCTGACAGGGAACAGTCCCAGCAGATTGTATTTGACCCCGAACCACCCGTCGCTATGGGGCGCAAGCCGAAAACTGTGCCCCATCAATTCTGCATTGAGATTGCCAAATTGGCTGTCAACCTTGATTAATCCAACTACGGTATCGAAATAGCCGGTGTTAATGGTTTTTGCTGTAGCAAAACCAGGAGCGGAGGTTTCAGGCTTTTCCGGTTGCACGATACCGGTTTTGGCTTCCAGCAGTAATTTCAAAGCTTCTGCAGCTATTTTTTTGACGACCCCCTGTGCGCCGGCGGAATTGGCTGCTACCACCACACCCAGCTTGTACTCGGGCAGAATCATTAACTCGCTGTGAAAGTTCAGCAGGGAGCCGCCGTGGCTCGCCGCGACACCTCCGCCTTTGACTTCTGAGCTGTCCAGCATCCACCCCAGGCCCATACGCAGGTTGATATCCAGAGGCACTCGATCATTCTGGGGGCGAAACATTTCTGCCAGTGTTCCCGGCTGAAGTATTTGCCGGTTGCCTGTGCGGCCATCAGCGAATACCATTTTCACGAAGCTGCCTAAATCCTCCACGCTGGAAACCAGCCCGCCGGAAGGCAAGTCGCGCAACGGCAAAACCTCCGACACCTTGCCGCCGCTATAACCTTTGAGCCCAGGCTGGGACGAAAAATAGGAGTCGCGCATTCCCAACGGGTTGAACAGGGATTGATTTATGTGGTGGCTGTAGTCTTGACCGCTGGCGCGCTCGATGGCCGCTCCCAACAAAGTCACGCCAAGGTTGGAGTAGGCAAACACGAAATTGGGCGGGTAGGGCACGTATTCATCCTGCACATCCTTGACCAGTGTCGTGAAATACCTGGGTTTTTTGCTCAGCATGCCCTTGAGAAAATTGGCGGGCAGTCCGGAGTGGTGGGACATGATGTTGCGCGGAGTGATGGGGCCAGCGCTGTGAAAGCGCGACTTGATTGAAAATTCCGGCAAATATCGCGCCAGCGGCTGGTCGATGTCCATCTGCCCGCGTTCGGCCATTTGCATCGCGGCAGTTGCGGTTATCAGCTTGGCGATGGAGCCCACGCGGTAAGCGGTCCGGGGCGTGGCAGGCACTTTGTTCTCCGCATCGCTATAGCCAAAACCCGATGACCACACCAGTTTCTGGTCATCCACTAATGCAATGCTTAAGCCTGTGACATTGTTGTCGGCCATTTCCTTTTCGATCAGCCGGATCAGGTAGCTTTGTGCATAAGCGTAATTTTCGCGGGGCAAATTTACCGGCTTGACAGGCGCAGGGGTGGAACAAGCCACGAGGAGCAAAGCACCCAAGGGAAATGCTGCCAGAGGATATGCCAGGAGGCGTGGAAACATAATCAATTACTGAAGTAATAAAAAATCCAGGGCACTGCCGGTTTCGTGCCCACCCAGTTTTTTATTTCAGTGACTGCAGCGGATGCCGGGCTCCAGGCGGAACTTGGCACATATCACTGAAGATTATTCTGAAATTCCGGTTGCTTTGGGGTTGGCCTCGATCCTGATCAAGGTGTCTGGAGCGCTGAAGTTGTTGGTGTTCGAAAAGGTCAGCTGGCCCTCGCCCTTATAATAGGCTTCAATGCGTTGCGTATCTCCCCCGAAATAAAACGGACGGAACTGCTTGCCGGTAATATGGTTGCTTAAATCGTCAGGACGGCCAATCAGCTTTTCTACCTGTACCTGCCTCATGCCAATTGCCAGTTTGGCAAATTTACTCTTGGCAGCGGGTGTGCCAACGATTTCTCCCTCAACGCCGTCTTTAGACTTTACCACACGGGAATTTTTGGCTGATTTTGCTTTGGATTTTGCCGATTCAGAGGCTGGAGCGGCGCCGGATGTTGTGTCCGTGCCAGCTTTGTTTTTTGACGCGCAGCCAAACAGAAAAATGAGGCAGATTGCGGGTATCAGCAGTTTACCGTGGCGCATTTTTTATATCTCCCGACGTTTGAGTGGTTAATGAAATGTGGTTCGACGAATAATTTTTTATAGTCCGAATGTAACCCCTATCAGCGTGACAACGGAATCGCTATATCCATGCAGGAAAAGCATGGCAACTATTCTACCGCGAAAAAAATTAACGCGGCATTCGCGTCATTGTATCGCGTTCAGTCGTGTGGCTGGCAAACTGCCCCGGCTTGTATCAGCCTGGCGCGTTCTTTACCCGGATGATGCGTGCTACTTCCGCTATCTTGCGCAGATTACGCATTACATTGGCGAGATGCAGGCGGTTATTTACTTCCAGCGTGAAATGCAGGCCGGAGTACTCGCCTTCGTGGGTAAAGTTGATATTTTCGATGTTGGCTTCCGCTTCGGCAATCGCGGCAGCAACTTTTGCAAGGACACCGGGCCGATTCGCAACCAGCAGTTTGATGCTGACATCAAAGGGCCGGTGGATATCCTTGTCCCACACCACATCCAGCCACTGTTCCGCGGTGCTGCGTCCTTTGCGCAACGTCGGGCAGTCGTGGGTGTGCACCACCAGCCCCTGCCCGCTCTTGATCACGCCGATGATAGGATCGCCAGGAATCGGGCGGCAACACTGGGCGAACTGTACTGCCATACCCTCGGTGCCCTGTATCGTGATTACGGCGTTGCTGGTTGGTTCACCGGCTGTCGCATCGCCGATGCGCGCCAGTTGCCGCGCTACCACCATGTTGAGGCGGCGCCCCAGGCCGATGTCGGCAAGAATATCCTCGCGTGTTTTCACGCCGGTGTCCCTGAGTAACCTGTTCCAGTGCGTTTCATCCATGTCCTGGGGTTTTATCCCCAGCGAGTTCAGCGCCTGGTTGAGCATGCGTTCGCCGAGTTTCGCGGCTTCGCCGGACTGCATGGTTTTGAGGAAATGGCGGATGTTGCTGCGCGCCTTGCTGGTGGTTACATAGCTTAGCCAGGCCGGATTGGGTTTGGCGTTCGGCGCGGTGATGACTTCCACGCGATCACCGTTTCTGAGTTCGGTTCGCAACGGCACCAGCTCGTGATTCACCTTGACGGCAATGCAGCGATTGCCGATGTCTGTGTGCACGCTGTAGGCAAAATCCACCGCAGTCGCGCCTCGCGGAAGCGAAAGGATCCTGCCCTTGGGCGTGAACACATATACTTCATCGGGGAACAGGTCAACTTTGAGGTGCTCAAGGAATTCCGAGGAATCGCTGCTCTGGCTCAGGCTTTCCAGCAACTCCTGCAACCATTGGTGAGTTTTCTTGTGCAGGTCGTTGATCGAATCATGGCCGCTCTTGTACAGCCAATGCGAAGCGACACCTGCCTCGGCGATCCTGTGCATCTCATGGGTGCGAATCTGGATTTCTATGGGTGTGCCGAAAGGACCGAAGAGCGTGGTGTGCAATGATTGATACCCGTTCATTTTGGGGATGGCGATGTAATCCTTGAACTTGCCGGGGATCGGTTTGTAAAGACTGTGGAGCACACCCAGCGCCATGTAGCAGGAAGCAAAATCGTTGACCAGCACGCGAAAGCCATAGATGTCCAATACCTCGGCAAAGGCCAGCGATTTGCTCTGCATTTTCTGGTAGATGCTGTAGATATCCTTTTCCCTGCCCGTTACGTTGGCCTGGATATTGGATTCGGCAAGTCTTTGCCGTATGGCATCGAGTATTTTGCTGACCACTTCGCGGCGATTGCCGCGTGCCACCTTGAGCGCCTTGGACAGCACCGCGTAACGATTCGGATGCAGGTGCTTGAAGCTTAAATCCTGCAGCTCGTGGCGGAAATCATTCAGGCCGAGACGATTGGCGATCGGCGCGTAGATTTCCATGGTCTCGCGGGCGATACGCTCACGCTTGTCCAGCGACATGGATTCCAGCGTGCGCATGTTGTGCAGGCGATCGGCAAGCTTGATGAGAATGACGCGCACATCGCGCGCCATCGCCAGCAGCATCTTGCGAAAATTTTCCGCCTGGGCATCTTCGCGGGTCTCAAACTGGATCTTGTCCAGCTTGCTCAGCCCATCGACCAGATCCGCAACCGGCTTGCCGAATTTCTCGGCGACCTGCTCGGAAGTGACGTCGGTGTCTTCAACCACGTCATGCAGCAGGGCGGCAATGATGGCCTGCGCATCAATGTGCAACGGGGTCAGTACGCGCGCAACGGCAATCGGGTGGGAAACATAAGGGTCGCCGGACTGCCGCATCTGGCCTCGATGTGCGGTACGGCTGAATTCGATCGCCACGCGGACGCGTTCGATATCCTTCGGTTTAAGATAAGCGGAAAGTTCCTCGATCAGTAAATCTGCGTCGGCCATGTAAAATCACGTCAATTATGCCTGGGCTGGATTACGCTTGGCCGCGATTAAGTATTTCCTTGCCGACCTTGCCTTCGCTGATTTCACGCAGCGCGACAACGGTAGGTTTGTCCTTGATGTTTTCTACAAGATGAGCCGCGCCATTGGCGAGTTGTCGCGCGCGATAAGCGGCGACCAGCGTCAGTTCAAAACGATTCGGGATTTTTGTGAGACATTCATCAACGGTGATACGTGCCATGATTTACTCCGGATTCTGTAATTGGTTGATTAAGGCCTGATGGCGGATTAATTGCCCGTCGCGCCGAACCCTGGTCGCAAGCACCACAGCATTCAGTTCGCGCAACGCTTCATTCAGGTTGTCGTTGATAATAACATAATCAAACTCGGCGACATGGGCGACATCTTCCCGCACTGCCGCCATACGCCTGGCGATCACCTCGTCATTGTCCTTGCCGCGCCCCTTCAGACGTTGCCCAAGTGCCTCCATGGAAGGAGGAAGGATGAAAATGCTGATGCTTTCCGGAAACAGCCGCCGTACCTGCGCAGCGCCCTGCCAGTCTATTTCCAGAAGAATATCGCGACCCTTGTCGGTTTCCTGGCTTATCCAGGTTTGCGAAGTCCCGTAAAGATTGCCATAAACTTCCGCGCTTTCCAGGAACTCGCCGCGTGCCGTCATCGCAAGAAAAACCTCGCGGCTGACAAAATGGTAGTCCTTGCCATCACGCTCTCCCGGGCGCGGATTGCGCGAGGTGTAGGAAATCGATAAATCGATCTGCGGATTGATGTTGAGCAGTGCGTGCACCAGGCTGGTCTTGCCCGCGCCGGAAGGCGCGCTGACAATAAACAGGTTTCCAGACATAAATTACTCCAGGTTTTGAATTTGTTCGCGCATCTGCTCGATGAGTATCTTCATCTCCATCGCGCTGCGCGATACCTCGGCATCCACCGATTTGGAGCCGAGCGTGTTGGCCTCACGGTTCAGTTCCTGCATCAAAAAGTCCAGCCGTTTTCCTACAGCTCCGCCCTGCGCGAGGACGCGGCGCATTTCGGTGAGATGGCTGGCCAGCCGCGACAACTCCTCATCCACGTCTATCTTGCTGGCGAACAGCGTGATCTCCTGGCGGATACGCTCATCCCAGATGTCCTGTGACTGGGCATTCTGCATCGCCTCGCGCAGCCGGGTAGTCAGCTTTAGCTCGTAAGCGGCGATTGCGGCGGGCACATGCGGCATCACGCCGTTGCGCAGCATCTCGATCTTTTCCACGCGCTGCAGCAGAAAATCCTTGAGCTTTTCGCCTTCACGGGCGCGCGATGCGGAAAATTCCTGCAACGCCTCCTGCATCAACTCGAGCAGCACGGCGCGCAATTCCTCCGCCGACGCGCTGGGTGTTTCCAGCACGCCGTTCCAGCGCAGCACATCGGCCACGCTCAGGGACAGCGCGTCCGGCAGGGCGTCACGCACTTCCCTGTCCCATGCGGCAAGCTGTTGCAGCAGGCCGCGATTCAGCGCCGCGCCGCTTTGCGCGTCGCGCGCGGCATAGTTGATGCGGCACTCCACCTTGCCGCGCTGCAATTGCGCGGAGACCGCTTCGCGCAGAGTATTTTCAAAGCCGCGCAACTCATCCGGCATGCGCAACTGGATATCCAGGTAGCGATGGTTGACGGCGCGCAGTTCCAGTGTCAGCGAGCCGCTGTCGAGTTCCGCGCTGGCGGTGGCGTAGCCGGTCATACTAAGAATCATGGCAGGGGGTTCCGAATAAAAGGCTGTGCTGGGTGGACGCATTATATTACGATTGCACCCTGTAAAATTTTCTGCTCCCTTATGAACTTCTCGATACACCAGGCCAGCCATATCGGCAATCGCAGATACAATCAGGATCGGGTTGCCTATGCCTACAGCAGCGAGGCGCTGCTATTGGTATTGGCGGACGGTATGGGCGGGCATTTGCATGGCGAGTTTGCTGCGACCCTGGCCGTCGAGACATTTGCCGATTCGTTTGGCCGGTGTGCGCAGCCGCGTATCGCCGACCCCGACGGGTTCATCTCGAGCACCATGCGCCATGCCCACGAGCGCATCATGAAGTTTCCGCACGACATGGACATGGGCGGCTTTCCGGGAACAACCTGTGTCGCAGTATTGGTGCAGGATGACAGGATGTATTGGGGACACGCCGGGGATTCCAGGGTTTACCTGCTGCGCGACGGCGCGGTCATGGCCAGGACACGCGACCACTCGATCGTTCAGCAGTGGTTTGAACAGGGCGTGATTTCTGCCGAGCAAATGCGCAGCCACCCGCAGCGCAACCAGATCACCAATTGCCTCGGCAGTGTCGGGGACGCTTTCCGGATGGAGCGCGGCAAGCCTGTCGCGCTGCAGTCCGGCGATGTCCTGCTGCTTGGCAGCGATGGCCTGTGGGGACCGTTCAGCGATCAGGAGCTTGCCGACTCTTTCAATGCGGGCCCGGTGACGGAAGTGCTCGATGGGCTGATCGAACGCGCGCTGAAGCGCGTGACCGGGCATTCGGATAACGTCACCGGGGTTGCGGTGCGCTGGGGGGGTGACGAAACCGCGCACGATACCGCCGAACCGGTTTGTCACGTTCTTGATATTGCCTAGGGAAACGCAGATTAAATCGTCATTGCGAGAATAAGCCTTTAGCTGCCAAAGCCGTAAGCTGCGAGCAAAGCGCGGCAGGAAGCGTGGCGGGTAGCGACGTGGCAATCCAGAAGTTCGTTTGATATCAAACAACTGGATTGCCACGCTTCGCTCGCAATGACGGATTGAGTGAATAAATCTGCGTTTCCCTAGAATATTTCAGTTCCAATTTGCAATTTTTACTTTTTAGTTAACATTGAGAAATTAACATGCGTCCAAGCCAAAGATCTCCCAGACAATTGCGTTCCATCCGCATCACCCGCCACTACACAAAACACGCCGAAGGATCGGTGCTGATCGAGTGCGGCGACACCAAAGTCATCTGCACCGCCAGCGTGGATGAGAAAGTACCGCCGCACAAGAAGGGCTCCGGCGAAGGCTGGGTGACGGCGGAATACGGCATGCTGCCGCGTTCAACCAATGAGCGCATGGGGCGCGAAGCCGCCAAGGGCAAGCAAACCGGACGCACGCAGGAAATCCAGCGGCTGATCGGGCGCAGCCTGCGCGCCGTGGTGGATTTGCAGAAACTGGGTGAGCGCACCATCCAGATCGATTGCGACGTCATTCAAGCCGACGGCGGCACGCGCACCGCCAGCATTACCGGGGCATTCGTCGCGCTTTATGATGCGGTGAGGGATTTGCTTGGCAAAGGCCTGATAAAGGAATCCCCGCTCAAGGATTTCATCGCCGCGATTTCCGTCGGCATCTACCAGGGCACTCCGGTGCTGGATCTGGATTATGCCGAAGACTCCGCCTGCGACACCGACATGAACGTGGTGATGCTGGGCAACGGACACTTCGTCGAAGTGCAGGGCACGGCGGAAGGCCATGCATTCAGCCGTGCCGAGATGGACGCAATGCTGGCATTGGCACAAAGCGGCATTACCGAGCTGATCGCAATGCAGCGGGCAGCATTGGAAAGCTGAACAAGCCGACATTCCGGCTACGGATTCTACCGGTAGGAGCGGGCCATGCCCGCGAAACGCTTGATCGCGGGCATGGCCCGCTCCTGCAAACACATCACTTTGTGAGCATCAGGTAAATGAAAAAACTCGTCATCGCATCCAACAACCCAGGCAAGCTGCGCGAATTCCAGTTCCTGTTGCAGCCGCTCGGCATCGAGGTGTTGACCCAGGCGCAACTCGGCATCGCAGAAGCCGAAGAACCGCACTTCACCTTCATCGAAAACGCCCTTGCCAAGGCGCGCCATGTCAGCCGCCTGAGCGGCCTGCCCGCGCTGGCGGATGATTCCGGCATCTGTGTAGAAGCACTGGACGGCGCGCCCGGCGTGTTCTCCGCGCGTTATGCCGGAGACAATCCCAAGTCGGACGAGCGCAACAACGAAAAACTGCTGCAGGATATGCGAGGCGTCGCGGATCGCCGCGCGCATTACTACTGCGTGCTGGTGCTGCTGCACCACGCCGACGATCCGCAGCCGCTGATCGCCGAGGGCGAATGGCACGGCGAGATCGCCCATGAGGAACGCGGCGACGGAGGCTTCGGCTACGACCCGCTGTTCTGGCTGCCGCAACTCGGCAAGATGAGCGCGGAGCTGTCGCGCGACGAAAAACACGCCATCAGCCATCGCGGCAAGGCATTAAGGGTGCTGCTGGAGAAGCTGAAGGTGGCGTGATTTTGTAGGGGGTAAGGCATGCGCCTTTGCTTGGTGATTTTATTGCTGCTATCCAGCCTGCCGGTTGCTGCGCAAGCGAATGTGAAGCCGGTTGTGAGCGTTGAGCGTGAAGATTCAATTTTCAAGGTACATGCTTCAATCGTCCTGCCGGTAACGCCTTGCATCGCCTATCGTTTATTGACGGACTATAAAAGCCTGCCCGGTTATATTCCAGGGATGCTGCAAATTCGCGATAAACGAATCTCTCCAACCCGCGTCGATATCTGGCAGGAGGGTGAGGTGGAAGTGTTGTTTTTCCGAGTCAAGCTGGTGTCGTCGCTGGAAATGGAAGAAATTCCCGAGCGGCGAATTATCTTCAAGCAAAGCGAAGGCGACCTGGAATCCTATAGCGGCGAATGGAATTTATTGAAAACCCGGGAAGGCACGAGAGTCAGCTATAACGCTGCAATTACATTAAAGCAGGGACAATTCATCCCTGCGTTCCTTGCCAAAACGGTGCTTGAGAATGAGGTCGGGAAACGGTTCGAGGCTCTCGCAAAAGAATCGTCAAAAAGAAAAAACAAAGTCGTGCCAGAATGTGTCCCAGTTAAATAAGACCGTTTGCGCTACGAAACACGCAACCCACCGCCGGATACCATGACCACCCGCCCCATCATCCTTGATTCGCAAGCGATAAATTTCCAGGCTTTGCCGCCGCTGTCGTTATACATCCACATGCCGTGGTGCGTGCGCAAATGCCCGTATTGCGACTTCAATTCGCACGAAGCGCGCGGGGCGTTTCCGGAACAGGAATATGTCGCGGCGTTGATCCGCGACCTGGAGCTGGCCCTGCCGCTGATCTGGGGGCGCAAGGTGTATACGGTGTTCTTCGGCGGCGGCACGCCCAGCCTGTTGAGCGGCGAGAGCGTCGCGGAGATATTGCGCCAGGTACGCATGCTGCTGCCGCTGGCTCTCGATGCGGAAATCACGCTGGAGGCGAATCCCGGCACGGTGGAAGCGGCGCGCTTTGCGGCGTATCGCGAGGCGGGCGTGAACCGGCTGTCGCTGGGCATCCAGAGTTTCAACGACGCGCATCTGCAAGCGCTGGGGCGCATCCACACAGCCGAAGAAGCGAAACGTGCTATCGGAATCGCACAGCAGCATTTCGATAATATCAACCTTGATCTGATGTACGCCCTGCCTAACCAGACGCTGGAGCAAGCGTTGCAGGATGCGCAAACTGCGCTGTCGTTTTCACCGCAACATCTGTCCTGCTACCACCTGACGCTGGAGCCGAACACGCTGTTCCATCGCAACCCGCCCGCGCTGCCGGACGATGACTCGAGCAGCGACATGCAGCAGAGCATCGAGGAAATGCTGGCAGCCAGCGGTTACCAGCACTACGAAACTTCTGCCTTCGCGCAGCCGAAGCACCGCGCCAGACACAATCTCAACTACTGGCAGTTCGGCGATTATCTGGGCATAGGCGCGGGTGCGCACAGCAAGCTGAGTTTTTCCGGCAGGGTGATACGCCAGGCGCGCCACAAGCAGCCGCAAGTCTATATGCAGCAAGTGGCACAGGGCGCGCCGGTGCAAACCGAACACGCGGTTGAGCGCGATGAGCTGGCGTTTGAATTCATGATGAATGCGCTGCGCCTGAACGAGGGCTTCGACAGCAGTTTGTTCAACGAGCGCACCAGCCTGCCGCTGTCCAGTATCCGGCGTGAGCTGAAACAGGCCGAACAGCGCGGGCTGTTGTTCCGCGACCATCAGCGCATCGCGCCGTCGCAGCTGGGGCAACGGTTTCTCAACGATCTGCTGGG
>Ga0156281_138_pt1 | contig 14874 bp, 11 predicted proteins | sample RifCSPlowO2_12_FD_107930 | JGI IMG/M metagenome (GOLD analysis project Ga0156281, IMG submission 107930) | Gallionellales bacterium RIFCSPLOWO2_12_FULL_57_18 | reverse complement strand
CAGGATAGGAGTTGTCCATACCCTTCCAGAAACAAGTGGTCGCAGCCGAAGTAATGGTAATACCGCGCTCCTGCTCCTGCTCCATCCAGTCCATGGTAGCTGCACCATCGTGCACCTCACCGATCTTGTGACTTACACCCGTATAAAACAGGATGCGCTCAGTCGTCGTGGTCTTACCCGCATCAATGTGCGCACTGATGCCGATATTGCGATAGCGTTGGATTGGAGTTTTGCGTGCCACGGTATATACCTAACCTTGTCTTTAAATTCTTTTAGAAACGGAAATGCGAGAACGCCTTGTTGGCTTCAGCCATACGATGGACTTCTTCGCGTTTCTTGACCGCACCACCGCGACCCTCGGATGCATCAATCAACTCGCCTGCCAGGCGCATACCCATGGACTTTTCACCGCGCTTGCGCGCCGCTTCGCGTAACCAGCGCATCGACAACGCCATACGCCGCGAAGGACGGACTTCAACCGGCACCTGATAGTTCGCGCCGCCGACACGGCGACTTTTCACTTCAACTTGCGGCTTGGCATTAGTCAAGGCCAGATTGAACACCTCGATCGCATCTTTGCCGGTCTTCTTGACGATTTGCTCCAGCGCGCCGTACAAAATGCGCTCGGCAACCGACTTTTTACCCGCAGTCATCAATACGTTTACGAACTTGGACAAATCCTGATTGCCGAATTTTGGATCTGGCAGGACTTCGCGTTTGGGTACTTCTCTACGTCTTGGCATATCAACCTCGAATAATTACTAATGCTTAAAATTATGCTTTTTTGGCGCGCTTCGCACCGTACTTGGAGCGGGATTGTTTACGATCTTTCACGCCCGCGGTGTCCAAACTGCCGCGCACCATGTGGTAACGCACACCCGGCAAATCCTTAACGCGGCCACCGCGCAGCAACACCACCGAGTGCTCCTGCAAGTTGTGACCTTCGCCGCCGATATAGCTGATCACCTCGAAGCCGTTTGTCAGGCGCACCTTGGCCACTTTACGCAGCGCGGAGTTAGGTTTCTTCGGAGTGGTGGTATATACACGCGTACAGACTCCGCGCTTTTGCGGTGAACCCGCCAGAGCTGGAACCTTGCTTTTTTCTACGATTGCAACTCGCGGCTTGCGGATCAACTGGTTAATGGTTGGCATTTTCTACACATCCTAAATAATTCTAAAATTTCGTTAAACATCATCAAATAAAAAACGCCGTCGCAGCATGACAATAATTCATCCGCTGCGACGGGGAAAAAAGGTTGCGAATTCTAGAGAGAAACCCCGGATGTGTCAAGCATATCGCCTGCAGCAACCACATCACCCTCTTGCAACTCACGACCCTCGGCGATATCAATGCCCAAACGCTGTTTGCGGCGCGTGACATGATAGGCCAATCCGGTGCCCGCCGGGATCAAACGACCAACAATGACGTTCTCCTTCAAGCCACGCAGATCATCCCTCTTGCCCATAATCGCTGCTTCGGTCAGCACGCGCGTGGTTTCCTGGAAGGATGCTGCGGAAATGAACGAGTCGGTAGACAGCGATGCCTTGGTAATCCCGAGAAGCACGAACTCAAATGTTGCTGGATTCTTGCCTTCGGCGATCACGCGTTCGTTTTCCACCAGCAAGTCAGCGCGCTCGACTTGTTCGCCGGTAATGAAACGGGTATCCCCGACATCCCTGATTTGCACACGGCGCAACATCTGGCGCACAATCACTTCGATGTGCTTATCGCTGATCTTCACGCCTTGCAAACGATAAACTTCTTGCACTTCATCAGTAATGTAGCGAGCCAGCGCAGCCACACCCAGCAAGCGCAGAATGTCATGCGGATCAGCCGGCCCATCCACAATCATTTCGCCCTGGTTGACCACCTGACCATCGTGTGCCAGCACATGCTTTTCCTTTGGTATCAGGAACTCGTTGGCAATACCATCCACGTCGGTTATCACCAGACGCTGCTTGCCCTTGGTGTCCTTGCCGAACGAGACCGTGCCGGTGCATTCCGCCAGCATGCCGGCATCCTTGGGCACGCGCGCCTCAAACAACTCGGCGACGCGCGGCAGACCGCCGGTGATGTCACGGGTCTTGCTGCTTTCCTGCGGGATACGTGCCAACACGTCACCCACGCCAACAAGCTGTCCGTCCTCAACGGTGATGATACAGCCGGTTTGGAAGGTCACGCTGACCGCGGCCTCTGTGCCCGCCAGCTTAACTTCCTGACCCGCCTTATCGTTCAAACGCACCATTGGGCGCACCACGGTCTTGCTTTGTGCACCCGCGCGCTGCTTGGGGTCGATCACCACCAGCGTAGACAGGCCGGTCACTTCATCGATCTGCTTGGCGACTGTCACACCTTCTTCAACGTTTTGGAAGCTCACCTTGCCAGCATATTCCGTAATGATCGGACGGGTATGCGGATCCCAGGTTGCTAGTACCACGCCAGCTCGCACCGCATCGTCCTGCTTTACTGTCAAGGTCGCTCCGTAAGGAACCTTATGGCGCTCACGTTCACGACCGTGATCGTCGGCAATGATAACCTCGGCGCTGCGTGCCACCACGATCACCTCACCGCGCACGGTTGTCACCACACGCATATTCGGGCTGTATTTCATTACACCATTCGATTTGCTTTCCACCTGGCTGGCTACCACAGTACGCGAAGCGGCCCCGCCGATGTGGAAGGTACGCATGGTCAACTGGGTGCCCGGCTCGCCGATGGATTGTGCAGCAATCACACCGACCGCCTCACCCACATTCACCATGCCGCCACGCCCGAGATCGCGGCCATAACACTTGGCGCACAAACCAAAGCGCGTTTCACAACCCAACGGAGTGCGCACGCGCACTTCGTCTATGCCTAGTGTTTCGATACGCTCTACTGCTGTCTCATCAAGCAGAACGCCGGCTTCGTATAACGTTTCGCCGCTTTCAGGATTGACTACATCAGCGCTGACCACGCGTCCAAGGATACGCTCGCTCAAAGCTTCGATGACTTCACCACCTTCAACCATGGCTTTCATCGATGTGCCATTGGCCGTGCCGCAATCATCTTCAATAACCACCAGGTCCTGTGTCACATCCACCAGGCGCCGTGTCAGATAACCTGAGTTCGCGGTCTTCAGCGCAGTATCAGCCAAACCCTTGCGCGCGCCGTGCGTGGAAATGAAGTACTGCAACATGTTCAACCCCTCGCGGAAATTCGCGGTGATCGGAGTTTCAATGATCGAGCCATCAGGTTTGGCCATCAGGCCGCGCATGCCGGCTAACTGGCGAATCTGCGCTGCCGAACCCCGCGCGCCAGAGTCAGCCATCATGTAGATGGAGTTAAATGACTCCTGCATCACCGGCTTGCCTTTTTCCATGCGAGGTTTGCCGGTTGCACGATCAAGCACCGGCTCGCTGCCCAGCTGTTCCATCATCGCCTTGGCCACCACATCGCCGGTACGGCCCCAGATGTCCACCACCTTGTTGTAGCGTTCGCCATCGGTCACCAGGCCGGAGGTGTACTGAGTATAAATTTCCTTGACTTCTTTTTCGGCTGCCCCAATCAGCTCACTCTTTTGCGGCGGCATCAACATGTCGTCCACGGCAATCGAAATGCCTGCGCGGGTCGCGTAAGTGAAACCGGTGTACATCAGCTTGTCCGCCATGATCACCGTGTCACGCAGACCGCACTGGCGAAAGCTGGCGTTGATCAAACGCGAAATTTCCTTCTTCTTGAGTGTCTTGTTGATCAAAGCGAATGGCAGGCCTGCCGGCAACACCTCGGACAACAATGCACGGCCCACTGTCGTTTCATGACGAACCTGTTTTTCAACTGGCTGGCCGGCCTCATCCTTGTGAATTTCTTTAAGGCGTACCACCACCTTGGCTTGCAACTCGACTTCACGCGTCTCGTAAGCGCGCGACACCTCGGCGATGTTGGCGAACATCGAGCCCTCGCCCAACGCACCTACTTTTTCGCGTGTCATGTAGTACAAGCCCAGCACGATGTCCTGCGACGGGACGATGATCGGCTCGCCGTTGGCTGGCGACAGCACGTTATTGGAAGCCAGCATCAGGGTGCGGCATTCCATCTGTGCTTCCAGCGACAACGGCACGTGTACCGCCATCTGGTCACCGTCGAAGTCGGCGTTGAATGCCGAGCAGACCAGCGGATGCAACTGGATCGCCTTGCCTTCGATCAGGATCGGCTCGAAAGCCTGGATACCCAGGCGGTGCAGGGTCGGCGCACGGTTCAACATGACCGGGTGTTCGCGTATCACTTCTTCGAGGATGTCCCACACGATCGGTTCTTCGGCCTCGACCATGCGCTTGCTGGCCTTGATGGTGGTTGCCAATCCCATTGCTTCAAGACGGCTGAAAATGAACGGTTTGAACAATTCCAGCGCCATCTTCTTGGGCAGGCCGCACTGATGCAATTTCAATTGAGGACCAACCACGATCACGGAACGGCCGGAGTAATCGACGCGCTTGCCCAGCAGATTCTGGCGGAAGCGTCCGCTCTTGCCCTTGATCATGTCGGCCAGGGATTTCAGCTGGCGCTTGTTCGCGCCGGTCATCGCCTTGCCGCGACGGCCATTGTCCAGCAGTGAGTCCACTGCTTCCTGCAGCATGCGTTTTTCGTTGCGCACGATGATGTCCGGCGCCTTCAACTCTAGCAGGCGGCGCAGACGGTTGTTGCGGTTGATCACGCGGCGATACAAGTCGTTCAGATCCGAAGTGGCGAAGCGTCCACCATCCAATGGCACCAGCGGACGCAATTCCGGCGGCAATACCGGCAACACTGTCAACACCATCCATTGCGGCTTGATTCCGGACGCGTTAAATGCCTCCAATACTTTCAGACGCTTGGCATATTTCTTGATCTTGGTTTCCGAGCCGGTTGCCGCCAAATCGGCACGAATGGTTTCGATTTCACTGGTCACATCCAGACCACTCAGCAACGCACGAATACCTTCCGCGCCCATCGTCGCGCTGAATTCATCGCCATATTCCTCAGTCTTGGCAAGATAGTCTTCTTCAGACAGCAGTTGGCCGCGATTCAACGGTGTCATGCCTGGTTCAGTCACCACATAGGCTTCGAAGTACAACACGCGTTCGATATCACGCAAGGTCATGTCCAGCACCATGCCGAGACGCGAAGGCAGCGACTTCAGGAACCAGATGTGCGCAACCGGGCTGGCCAATTCGATATGCCCCATGCGCTCGCGGCGCACCTTGGACAAAGTCACTTCCACGCCGCATTTTTCGCAGATCACACCGCGATGTTTCAAACGCTTATATTTGCCACACAGGCATTCATAATCCTTTACCGGTCCAAAAATCTTGGCGCAGAACAGCCCATCACGTTCCGGCTTGAAAGTGCGGTAGTTGATGGTTTCCGGTTTTTTTACTTCGCCGTAGGACCACGAACGGATTTTTTCCGGCGATGCGAGGCCAATCTTGATCGCATCGAATTCTTCTTTTTGTGTGACCTGTTTAAACAAATCCAGCAATGTTTTCATGTGTGACTCCTTTAGAATCTAGGATTGAGGAGTGAGGATTGAGGATCGAGGAGCTTGTTTAGCTCAATCCCCGATCCTCAATCCTCAATCCTGCTTTTTAATGCCGAACCAAATCCATATCAATCGCCAATGAACGAATTTCCTTGATGACCACGTTGAAAGATTCCGGCATACCGGCATCAATCTTGTGTTCACCTTTGACGATGCTTTCGTAAACCTTGGTGCGTCCCGCCACATCGTCCGACTTAACCGTGAGCATTTCCTGCAGGGTATAAGCCGCGCCGTAGGCTTCCAGAGCCCACACTTCCATTTCACCGAAGCGCTGGCCACCGAACTGCGCCTTGCCGCCCAGCGGCTGTTGCGTCACCAGACTATATGGTCCGGTTGAACGCGCGTGCATCTTGTCATCCACCAGGTGGTGCAGTTTGAGAATGTGTTTGTAGCCTACCGTCACCTGGCGATCAAACGCTTCGCCAGTGCGGCCGTCGTGCAGCGTGGTCTGCCCGGACAGCGGCAGATCGGCCAGAGCCAGCATGTACTTGATTTCTTCCTCGCTGGCTCCGTCAAACACTGGTGTCGCAAACGGCACACCATGCTTCAGGTTGCGGCATAACTCGATAATTTCATCGTCACTGAACGACTCCAGATCAACGGACTGTCCATTGTGATGATTGTAAATCTTGTTGAGGAACTTACGTACCTCCGCAATTTTGGCATTGGTTTGCAGCATGTCGTCGATCTTCTTGCCCAGCCCTTTGGCCGCCCATCCCAGGTGCGTTTCCAGTATCTGGCCGATGTTCATACGTGAAGGCACGCCCAGCGGATTCAGCACAACATCCACCGGCGTACCATCCGCCATGTACGGCATGTCTTCCACCGGCACGATGCGCGATACCACACCCTTGTTGCCATGGCGGCCGGCCATCTTGTCGCCCGGCTGCAAACGGCGCTTCACCGCAACATACACCTTGACCATCTTCTGCACACCGGCTTGCAGCTCATCGCCCTGCGTCAGCTTTTTCTTCTTCAACTCGAACGCGGCATCGAATTCAGCACGTTTTTGCGCCATACTTTCCTTGACTTGCTCCATCTGGGCAGCCACTTCGTCATTTGCGACACGAATATCGAACCATTGGTGGGGATCGATGCTATGCAAATAATCCTTGCTCAGCTTGGTGCCCTTGGCCAGCTTCTTGGGTCCGCCGTTGGCCACTTTGTTGTGCAACAGCTTTTCCATACGCGCAAACACGTCGGCTTCAACGATACGCATCTGGTCGGACAGATCTTTCCTGTAGCGATTCAGTTCGTCGTCAATGATCTGCTGGGCGCGCTTGTCGCGTTGCAAACCTTCGCGGGTGAACACCTGCACATCGATCACCGTTCCGGAACTGCCGGTCGGCACACGCAAGCTGGTATCCTTCACATCCGATGCTTTTTCGCCGAAAATCGCGCGCAGCAATTTCTCTTCGGGCGTCAATTGGGTTTCGCCCTTGGGGGTCACCTTGCCGACCAGCACGTCGCCCACGGCGACTTCCGCGCCGATATGCACGATACCGCATTCGTCCAGACGCGCCAATTGCGCCTCGGCCAGGTTCGGGATATCGCGGGTAATTTCCTCAGGTCCCAACTTGGTATCGCGGGCCGCAACGGTCAATTCTTCGATATGGATGGAAGTAAATCGATCCTGTGCCGAGACGCGTTCGGAAATCAAAATCGAATCTTCATAGTTGTAGCCATTCCATGGCATGAAAGCGACCAGCATGTTCTGCCCGAGAGCCAGCTCGCCCAGGTCAGTGGAGGCGCCGTCAGCCACCACGTCGCCACGCGCAATCACATCGCCAACCTTGACCAGCGGGCGCTGGTTGATGTTGGTGTTCTGGTTGGAACGGGTGTACTTGGTCAGATTGTAAATATCCACGCCGACTTCACCGGCAGTCGTTTCATCGTCGTTGACGCGCACCACAATACGGGCTGCATCCACATAATCGATGCGTCCACCGCGCCATGCTTGTACTGTCGTGCCGGAGTCGACCGCCACGGTACGCTCAAGACCGGTACCCACCAGCGGATTTTCCGCGCGCAAACAAGGTACGGCCTGGCGTTGCATGTTGGCACCCATCAATGCGCGGTTGGCGTCGTCATGTTCGAGGAACGGGATCAGCGAAGCCGCCACCGACACCACCTGCGAAGGTGACACGTCCATGTATTCCATCTGGTCAGGGGCAGCCAGAACAAATTCGTTGTGGTGCCGCGCCGACACGATGTCGTTGGTGAAGTGGCCTTTCTTGTCCAGTTCCGCATTCGCCTGGGCGATCGTGAATTTGCCTTCTTCAATCGCGGACAAATAATCAACTTCGTCAGCCACCTTACCCTTGGTCACCTTGCGGTATGGTGTTTCGATGAAGCCATACTCATTGGTGCGTGCATACAGCGCCAGTGAGTTAATCAGGCCGATGTTAGGGCCTTCCGGCGTTTCAATAGGGCACATGCGACCATAGTGGGTCGGATGAACGTCGCGCACCTCGAATCCGGCACGTTCGCGGGTCAGGCCTCCGGGTCCCAAGGCGGAAATACGGCGCTTGTGGGTTATTTCGGACAACGGGTTGGTTTGATCCATGAACTGCGATAACTGGCTGGAACCAAAGAATTCCTTGACCGCAGCCGAGATCGGCTTGGCATTGATCAAATCATGCGGCATCAGGTTATCGGTTTCGGCCTGACCGAGACGTTCCTTGACGGCGCGTTCCACGCGTGCCAGGCCGGCACGGAATGTGTTTTCCGCCAATTCCCCCACGGCACGGACACGGCGATTACCGAGGTGATCGATGTCATCGATTTCGCCACGGCCGTTGCGCAACTCGACCAGAATCTTTACTACCTCAACAATGTCTTCGTTGGACAGGATCGATGCGCCGGTCAACTCTTCGCGCCCGACACGGCGATTGAATTTCATACGTCCGACAGAAGACAAGTCATAGCGTTCTTCGTTGAAGAACAGCCCGTTGAACAGGTTCTCCACTGCTTCCTCAGTCGGCGGTTCGCCGGGGCGCATCATTCGGTATATTGCCACGTGCGCTGTCCACTGATCGGTTGTTTCATCGGTGCGCAGGGTCTGCGAAATGAACGCGCCGTGGTCCAGATCGTTGGTGTACAGCGTGCTGATTTTCTTGACACCCGCTTCTTGCAAGGTGTGCAACAGCGTTTCAGTGATTTCGTCATTGGCTTTGGCGATGATTTCGCCGCTATCCTTATCCACGACATCGTTCGCAATGACGCGGCCAATCAGGAATTCTTCGGGCACATCCAGCTTGTCGATCCCTGCTTCATGCATTTCGCGGATATGGCGTACGGTGATGCGCTTGTCCTTGGCAACAATGATCTTGCCGGATTTTCCCATGATGTCAAAACGTGCCACATCGCCACGCAGGCGCTCCGGCACCACCTCAAATTGAATGCTCTTCTTGCCCAGGTGGAATGAATCAAATTCAAAGAACATCCTGAGCATATCTTCATTGTTATAGCCCAGCGCGCGCAACAGGATGGTGACCGGCATCTTGCGGCGGCGGTCGATACGGAAATATACATAGTCCTTCGCGTCGAATTCAAAATCCAGCCATGACCCGCGATAAGGAATGATACGCGCCGAGAACAGCAGCTTGCCCGAGGAATGCGTCTTGCCGCGGTCATGTTCAAAAAATACCCCGGGCGAACGATGCAACTGGGAAACGATAACGCGTTCTGTGCCATTAATAACAAACGAACCGGTGTGAGTCATGAGCGGAATTTCGCCCATATACACTTCCTGCTCTTTCACTTCTTTAACCGTGGGCTTGGACGCTTCTTTGTCCATAATGGTCAAACGCACACTGGCACGCAACGGCGAAGCATACGTCAGCCCGCGTTGCCTGCATTCCTTTACATCAAACGGAGGCATACCCAACGTGTAACTGACGAAGTCGAGACGCGCATTCTTGGAATGGCTATAGATCGGGAAAATTCCGTTAAAAGCGGCCTGCAATCCTTCATTTTTGCGTTGCTCGGGCGGCGTATACGCCTGCAAAAATGCCGTGAAGGATTCCAACTGGGTGGACAGCAGGAAAGGAACCGGCAGCGCACCGACTCGCTTGGCAAAGCTTTTACGGATGCGTTTTTTTTCGGTAAAAGAGTAGCTCATATAATCTCCACGATCGAGGAAAAAGACAGGGGGCAGGAAATGTTTACAGACTTCCTGGCCGCTGGCTTTTTAAAGCGGCAAAAGGCTGACGGTAAGCCGTCAGCCTTTCTACAACGCACAACCTTACTTGATTTCAGCCGTTGCGCCAGCTTCAACCAACTGCTTCAGAATTGCATCGGCATCAGCCTTGGAAATACCTTCCTTGACAGCCTTTGGTGCACCGTCCACCAGATCCTTGGCTTCTTTCAAGCCAAGCCCGGTAATGGTGCGAACCGCTTTGATTGCATTCACCTTGTTATCACCGGCGGCCTTCAGGATCACGCTGAATTCGGTTTGTTCAGCAGCAGCGGCGCCAGCAGCAGCGCCGCCAGCAGCAGCCGGTGCAGCCATCGAAGCAGCGGAAACACCGAATTTCTCCTCAATCGCCTTGACCAGCTCGTTGAGTTCCAGCACGGACATATTGTCCAGAGTAGCCAAAAATGCGTCTTTATCGAATGCCATTTTGTTTTCCTAACTTTAAATAATTAATCGGATCAAGCAGCGACAGGTTCTTTTTTCTCGGCTACCGCGCTGAGTACGCGAGCCAAGCCAGAAACCGGCGACTGTAGCAAACCGCACAGCTGTGCCAGCAACACTTCCTTCGACGGTACGGAAGCCAGCGCATTCACGCCTGCGGCATCCAGCACCTTGCCGTTGTAAGAGCCCGCTTTCACGACCAGCTTGTCGTTTGTCCTGGCGAATTCATACACCACCTTGGCGGCAGCGACGGCATCAGAGCTGATGCTATACACCAGCGGTCCGACCATCTTGTCAGCCAGTGATTCGAACGGAGTGCCTTGCACCGCAAGTCGCGCCAGCGTGTTTTTCAACACGTGGAAATACACCCCCGACTTGCGTGCATTGGCGCGCAGCCTGGTGATGTCGCCGACCTTGATGCCACGGTACTCTGCCAAGACGATAGTCTGGGCCTGCGCAACCTGTGCACTGACTTCCGCGACCACTGCCTGTTTTTCTTGCAGATTGAGACTCAAGTCTTCCTCCATTATTCCAGAATGCGCTTGCGCACATTCCATCGGTTGCAACAGCGACCTTGAGACAGGAAAACAATCCCGCTCGCGGGCACACCATCTACGGGGGAATCGGGAATCAGGAATCAGGAATCAGGAATCAGGTGCCAGTGACACTCAAATCCAAATCCCATATCCAAATCCCCTCAATTAAGCCTGGATACTGATATCTGATTCCCGATACCTGATTCCTGGCTCCACCGGTCTTGGATGCTGCAAACCGCCAGCAGTCCAAAAACAAATGCCGACAAGACACATAATCTCGCCAACAAATTCAATATAACTATGCAGTCAGACTGGCCTGCTCAACACGGATGCCCGCACCCATGGTGCTGGAAAGCGATACCTTCTTCAGGTATACCCCCTTGGAGGCGGCCGGTTTGGCCTTGTTCAGCGCGTCGATCAACGCCAGCAGGTTTTCGCGCAATGCTTCAGGAGCAAACGAAGCACGTCCGATGGTGCACTGCACGATACCGTTCTTGTCGGTACGGTACTGCACCTGACCAGCCTTGGCGTTCTTCACCGCACCCGCCACATCGGCGGACACCGTGCCCACCTTGGGATTAGGCATCAAACCGCGCGGACCGAGAATCTGGCCCAATTGTCCGACCAGACGCATTGCATCCGGGCTGGCAATCAGCACGTCAAAGTTCAGGTTACCGCCCTTGATGGATTCGGCCAAGTCTTCGAAACCGACGATGTCCGCACCGGCGGCCTTGGCCTCTTCGGCCTTCGCGCCCTGCGCGAATACCGCTACGCGCACGGTTTTGCCAGTACCCTTGGGCAACACCACGGAACCGCGCACCAACTGGTCTGACTTGCGCGCATCAATACCGAGGTTTATCGCAATATCGATAGACTCATCGAACTTTGCCACGGCAGTTTCTTTGACCAGGTTCAACGCATCGTTCACAGGATACAGCTTGTTGCGATCAATCTTGGCCGCAATTGTTTTATAGCGTTTGGACATGTTATACGCCCTCCACGGTGATGCCCATGCTGCGCGCGCTTCCCGCGATGGTGCGCACGGCGGCGTCCATATCGGCAGCGGTCAGATCAGGCATCTTGGTTGTTGCGATTTCTTCCGCTTGCTTGCGGGTCAGCTTGCCCACCTTGTCGGTGTGCGGCGTTTTACTGCCCTTTTGCACACCGGCGGCCTTCTTGATCAGAATGGTCGCGGGCGGAGTCTTCATGATGAAGGTGAAACTCTTGTCCGCAAAAGCGGTGATCACCACCGGAATCGGCAGACCTGGTTCAACACCTTGGGTTTGCGCGTTAAACGCTTTGCAGAACTCCATGATATTCAAACCGCGCTGACCCAATGCCGGGCCTATCGGTGGACTTGGATTTGCCTTGCCCGCAGGCACTTGCAATTTGATATAACCGATGACTTTTTTTGCCACGTTACTACTCCTTATCAGTGGGTTAAACGCATACCGCTGTTACACCGATACGCTCCCCGTTAAAAACAGCCTGTAGCCAGTAGCGCGTAGCTTGTAGCAAAAGCTACCAGCTACCAGCTACAGGCTACCAGCTTCCACTCTCAGGCCTTTTCTACCTGGCCAAAATCCAGCTCCACCGGTGTCGAGCGGCCAAAGATGGTCACAGCAACGCGGATTTTATTCTTGTCGTAGTTAACATCTTCGACCGACCCGTTGAAATCGGTGAATGGGCCTTCTTTAACACGCACCAACTCGCCCACCTCAAACAGCACTTTAGGTCTTGGTTTTTCAACACCAGCCTGCATTTGCTGCATGATATGCTGCACTTCCTTTTCACTGATCGGCGTGGGTTTCATCGCCGACCCCCCAAGAAAACCGGTCACTTTGGGAGTGCTCTTCACCAAGTGCCAGGTCTCGTCAGTCATGTCCATTTCAACCAGCACATAACCGGGAAAGAATTTGCGTTCCGTAATACTCTTTTGCCCGGCTTTCAGCTCCACTACCTCCTCCACCGGAACCAGAATCTGGCCAAATTTATCCTGCATTCCCTCGCGCTGAATTCGCTCGATTAATGCGCGCTGTACGCTTTTTTCAAACTGCGAGTACGTATGAACAACATACCAATGCATGCCCATCACTCACCCCGCCCCATCAGTTTGTTCACCATCATCATCAGGCTGGCATCCACCGCCCACAAAAACAGCGCCATCACAATAGCAAACAAAATCACCACGCCGGTGGTTTGCAGCGTTTCCTTGCGCGACGGCCAAACCACACGCTTTGCCTCGGCAACAGAATCTTTACCAAAAATAAAAAAACGTTTGCCAGGGTCACTGCTCCATGCTACTGCCGCAGCCAGCAACAAACCAACCAGCACCGAAGCCAGTCTTAGCACTGCCGCGCTGTCGTGCAAGTAATAGAAGCCTGCTATGCCTGCTACTATCAGCAGAAAGGCAATGACCAACTTGATTTTGTCTACCATGCGCGATTATTCCAATCAACTTTACTTGCTTTTTTGGCAGGCCAGGAGGGTCTCGAACCCCCAACCCTCGGTTTTGGAGACCGATACTCTACCAATTGAGCTACTGGCCTATTAAATTCAGGAGCGAGGATCGAGGATTCAGGATTGAGCAAAACCGCTACTCACACTCCTCGATCCGCAATCCTCGATCCGCAATCCTGCTATTCAATAATCTTTGCAACCACACCCGCACCGACAGTGCGGCCGCCTTCGCGAATCGCGAAGCGCAACCCTTCTTCCATCGCGATCGGGTTGATCAGGTTAACGGTAATGCTGACGTTGTCGCCCGGCATCACCATTTCGGTGCCGGCCGGCAGTTCGACCGCACCGGTCACATCGGTGGTGCGGAAGTAGAACTGCGGACGGTAGCCCTGGAAGAACGGGGTATGACGCCCGCCTTCGTCTTTGCCCAGCACGTAGATCTCGGCGGTGAATTTGGTGTGCGGCTTGATGCTGCCGGGTTTGCACAGCACCTGGCCGCGCTCGACTTCTTCACGCTTGGTGCCGCGCAGCAGCACGCCGACGTTGTCGCCTGCCTGGCCCTGGTCGAGCAGTTTGCGGAACATTTCCACGCCGGTGCAGGTGGTCTTGAGCGTCGGCTTGATACCGACGATTTCGAGTTCTTCGCCGACCTTGACGATGCCGCGTTCGACACGGCCGGTCACCACGGTGCCGCGACCGGAGATCGAGAATACGTCTTCGACCGGCATCAGGAAGGCGCCGTCCAGCGCGCGCTTGGGCTGGGGGATGTAGGTGTCGAGGGCTTCGGCGAGACGGAAGATGGCGGGTTCGCCCAGGTCGCTTTGGTCGCCTTGCAGCGCCTTGAGTGCGGAGCCTTTGATGATCGGCACGTCGTCGCCCGGGAAGTCATATTTGGAGAGCAGTTCGCGCACTTCCATTTCAACCAGTTCGAGCAATTCTTCGTCGTCGACCATGTCGCATTTGTTCAGGAACACGACGATGTACGGTACGCCCACCTGGCGTGCCAGCAGGATGTGTTCGCGCGTTTGCGGCATCGGGCCGTCAGCGGCGGATACCACCAGGATGGCGCCGTCCATCTGCGCTGCGCCGGTAATCATGTTCTTGATGTAGTCGGCGTGTCCCGGGCAATCCACGTGGGCGTAGTGGCGGTTGGCGGTTTCGTATTCGACGTGCGCGGTGTTGATGGTGATGCCGCGCGCCTTTTCTTCCGGCGCCGCGTCAATCTGGTCGTAGGCCTTGGCTTCGCCGCCAAATTTCTTGGACAATACGGTGGTGATCGCCGCTGTCAGTGTGGTCTTGCCATGGTCCACGTGACCAATGGTGCCTACGTTGACGTGCGGTTTGGTGCGTTCAAATTTACTCTTTGCCATGATAATCGCCTCTATCTAATAGTTATCAGCTGCTAGTTTCTAATTGCTAGTCAAAAGTTGGTTAACTAGCGACTAACGTCTAACGACTGCTCTTAATTGTTATTTCTTGCTCATAATTGCTTCGGCAACATTCTTCGGTGCCTCGGAATAATGCTTGAATTCCATCGTGTAAGTCGCACGTCCTTGCGTTGCCGAACGCAGCGAAGTGGAATAGCCAAACATTTCGGACAATGGCACTTCAGCCTTGATGGATTTTCCGCCACCCATCATGTCATCCATACCCTGCACCATACCGCGGCGCGAGGACAAAT
>Ga0156281_111_pt1 | contig 19455 bp, 20 predicted proteins | sample RifCSPlowO2_12_FD_107930 | JGI IMG/M metagenome (GOLD analysis project Ga0156281, IMG submission 107930) | Gallionellales bacterium RIFCSPLOWO2_12_FULL_57_18 | reverse complement strand
CCTGAATCCTGAATCCTGAATCCTGAATCCTGAATCCTGAATCCTGAATCCTGAATCCTGAATCCTGAATCCTGAATCCTGAATCCTGAATCCTCTGTCTTCACCCCTTGTGCAGCCTCTCCTCCGCCTGCTGCAGGTCTTCCGGCAACCCGAACAGCACCAGCACATCCCCTGCCTGCAACAGCATTTCATCGCTCGGCTGCGCGCCGCGCACACCGCGGCGCCGAACCGCATTGACTTCCACGTTAAATTCACCCAGAGCCATTTCACCCAATTTTTGACCCACCGCCACGGAGTCATCCCTGAGCAACACGCTCAGAAAACGCGGCTGCAAACTTTCAACGGCTTCATCCGCTTCATTTTGAGCCGTGCGGAAATAGCCGCTGAACACCGCATAACGCCATGCGCGGCTTTCCTGGACGCGGCGTATCACACGGTTCAGCGGCACGCCGGCCATCAGCAGCGCCTGCGAGGCCAGCATCACGCTGCCTTCCGTCACTTCCGCCACCACCTCGGCTGCGCCCGCCTTCTTTAGCTCTTCAATATTAGTATCGTCGGTCGTGCGCACCACCACCGGCAGGTCTGGGCGCACCTGGTTTACATGGTGCAAAATTTTCAGGGCGGAGTGTTTGTCGTTGTAAGTGACCACCAGCGTTTTGGCGCGCATCAACCCGGCAGCCAGCAGTACCTCGCGCTTGGCGGCATCGCCATACACCACACTCTCGCCCGCCGCGACGGCCTCGTGGACCCGGCGCGGGTCAAGATCGAGTGCGATGAAGCGGATGTTCTCCTGCATCATGAAGCGCGCCAGCGCCTGCCCGCTGCGCCCGTAACCGCAGATGATAATGTGCGCATCGGCACCCATGCTTTTCACCGCGATCTGGTGTACCTGCAGGGCGCGGTCCATCCATGCGGAAGGAGAAATGCGCCGCACGATGGCTTCGGCATGATGAATCAAAAAGGGTGCTGCCAGCATGGAAATCAGCATGGCCGCCAGTACGTTCTGCATTACATCAGGGGGCAACAAATTCACGTTGCCCGCCAGGGTCAGCAGCACGAAGCCGAATTCACCCGCCTGCGCCAAACCCAGACCGCTGCGGATCGCCGCGCCCCAATCCCCGGCAAACCAGCGCGCCAGCAGAGCCACCACCGCCGCCTTGAATGGCAGCAGGATGAGCAGGACCAACAACACCCAGCCGAATCCGGCGATCACGCTGCCCGCATCAAGCAACATGCCGATGGTGACGAAAAACAAACCTAGCAGCACATCGCGGAATGGCTTGATGTCTTCTTCCACCTGATAGCGGTATTCGGTTTCGGAAATCAGCATCCCGGCGACGAATGCGCCCAGCGCCATCGATAGCCCGGCCAATTCGGTGATATAGGCCAAACCGAGGGTAAACAGCAACACGTTGAGCATGAACAGCTCGGAAGATTTCTGCCTGGCTACCAGATGAAACCACGGGCGCAACAACCGCTGGCCGAAAATCAGCAGGGCGGCCAATACCAGTGCAGCCTTTAACAGCGCGAGGCCGAGCGTGGCATAAAGGGTCTCGCCGCTGCTGGCGAGCGCCGGGATGATGATGATGAACGGCACCACGGCCAGATCCTGAAACAACAGCACACCCATGACATTCTGACCATGCGGCGTGTTCAGCTCGGCGCGCTCGACCAGCATTTTGCTGACGATCGCGGTGGAAGACATCGCCAGCACCCCGCCCAATGCCAGCCCGGCGCGCCAATCAAGCTCAAAGAAAAGCGAGGTGAGCATCACCAGCAAAATGGTCGCCACCACCTGCGCAGTACCCAGGCCGAATACCAGACGCTGCATACCGCGCAGCCGCGCCAGGCTGAATTCCAGTCCGATGCTGAACATCAGGAACACCACGCCGAATTCCGCCAGATGGCGGGTTTCCGGCGCATCGGGTATCCAGCCCAGCGCATGCGGCCCGATCATTATGCCGACGATGAGATATCCCAGCATCGCGGGCAGGCGCAGGATGCGGCACAGCACCACTACGCCAACGGCAACGGCAAGCAAAATCAGCAGGAGTTGCAGCGAGTTAGTCATGCACGTATTTTTGCGTCAGGATTTGCCATGCCCGAATAATGCCCTAAGTAAAGGCGTCTTTCAAAATTTGAAAGGAATATAGGCAAAATTTGACTGCGGAATAGTCAAAATTTCACTGCGGGACAGGCTCACTGCTATAATTCGCAGTTATGAACAAACCCATCTCTGTCACGCCACGCGCACTCGACCTTGCCCGCGAAGTGTTGAATGTCGAAGCTGCCGCCGTGCAAGCACTCGCCACGCGCCTCGATGAGAATTTTTTGCACGCGCTGAACGTGATTCTGCGCTGCGAAGGCCGCATCATCGTCAGCGGCATGGGCAAGTCGGGACATATCGCGCGCAAGATCGCATCAACCATGTCCAGCACCGGAACTCCTGCTTACTTCGTGCATCCTGGCGAAGCCAGCCACGGCGACCTCGGCATGATCACCAGCAAGGATGTCATCATCGCGCTGTCTTATTCCGGCGAGAGCCAGGAACTGATGACCATCGTGCCGATGATCAAGCGCCAGGGCGCCAAGCTCATCAGCATGACCGGCAACCCCCTGTCCAATCTGGCGACAGCAGCGGATGTACATCTCAACGCGGCGGTAGATAAAGAGGCTTGTCCGATGGGCCTGGCGCCCACTGCCAGCACCACTGCGGCACTGGCATTGGGCGACGCGCTGGCGGTGGCGCTGCTGGATGCGAAGGGTTTCAGCGCGGAAGATTTCGCCCGCTCGCATCCGGGCGGCAGCCTGGGGCGCCGTTTGCTCACCCATGTGCGCGACATCATGCGCAGCGGCAAACGCCTGCCGATGGTGCATGAAAGCGCAATGCTGGGCGACGCGATTCTGGAAATTTCCAAAAAAGGCGTGGGCATGACCGCCGTCGTGGATACCGAACAGCATGTGCTGGGAATTTATACCGATGGCGACTTGCGCCGCACGCTGGGGAAGAAACTGGATTTCAACGCCACTCCCGTGCGCAGCGTGATGTCCGCCAATCCACGCTGCATCGGCCCGGATGCGCTCGCCGCCGAAGCGGTACAGATGATGGAACAATACAATATCAGCCAGATGCTGGTGGTGGATGAACAACACCGGCTGATCGGCGCACTGAATATGCATGATTTGCTGCACGCAAAGGTAATTTAATGACACCAGTCGTGTAGGGTGGCGGCCATGACACGGCGTTGCGAAGCATCCGGGGCGGGAATGGCCGCCTCACACCCGCTCCCGCAAACGGCTGGCTTCGCCAGTAACGTGTCGCGGGATGTGGGCAGGTTTTTCTGCCCACGCTGTATAGTCCGCGTGGGCACGATAAGGCTGTGCCCACCCTACGTTTATTTAGGAGAACACCATGCTGGCAAGCCGCTTAAAATTGATTCGACTGGTCGCCTTTGATGTGGACGGCGTGATGACCGATGGCGGATTATATTATTCCGATTCCGGGGAAGAATTCAAACGCTTCAATTCCCTGGACGGGCAAGGCATGAAGATGCTCAAGGCCAGCGGGGTGGAAATTGCCATCATCACCGGGCGCTCCTCGCGCTGCGTCAAGGCGCGCGCGCAAAATCTCGGCATTGAGCATGTTTATCAGGGTGTGGAGAACAAGCTTGAAGCGATGGTCGATCTGCTCAGCAAGCTTAAACTGACACGCGATGCCGCCGCCTATATGGGCGATGACGTGGTTGACCTCACCGTGATGCGCCATGTCGGGTTGTCGATCAGCGTGCCGGAGTCTCCGCAACTGGTGTGCGAACATTCCGGCTACGTCACGCAGCGCAGCGGCGGGCATGGCGCAGTGCGCGAAGTTTGCGAGTTGATCATGTCGGCGCAAGGTACACTGGACGCACAACTGGCCCCCTATCTGCAATGACCTTCTCCTCCCGTGCCCGATACTGGTTGCCGCTTCTGCCATTGTTTGGCTTGCTGGGATTCACCTATTGGCTGAACCAGCTGTCGCGGCCGGAACCGGGCAAGCCGGACAACAGCAAACGCCACGATCCCGATGCCATTATCGAAAACTTTTCCGCGATCAAGCTGAATGAGCAAGGGGAGCCGCACTTCATTATGGCGGCAAAAAAAATGCTTCATTACCCTGATGACGACAGCACCACGCTGGAAGTGCCGCACCTCACCTCGCTGTCCGCCGAGCGCCCGGCGATACACGCCATCGCCAAGCTCGGTATCATTTCCAGCAAAGGCGACGAGGTGTTTCTGCACGAAGATGTCGAGGTATTGCGCGAAGCAAGCGCGTCGCAAAACGAACTCAGGATACAAACCGAGTATTTGCACTTTATCCCGGACCAGGAATTGGCAAACACCGACCGTACCGTGACTATATTGGAAGGACACAATACCGTGCAAGCGACCGGTCTGGAAATGGACAACAAAGCGCGCACTCTGAAATTACTGGCTCGTGTCAGAAGCGAATATGTGCCAAACAAAAAATAAACTTCCGTTGGAATCTTTGCTGCTGCCGGCTTTGCTGCTGCTTTGGGCGCCAACCAGCTTCGCCGAGCGTGCCGATCACGATATGCCGATCAACCTTGAAGCCGATCAGGTGCTGGTAGACGATGCGAAGCAAGTCAGCACCTTCACCGGCAAAGTGCGGTTATCCCAGGGCTCGCTGCTGATACGCGGTGACAAGATCGTCGTGAAGCAGGACAAGAGTGGCTTCATGCACGCTACGGCATACGGCAAAACCGCCGAATTCCGGCAAAAGCGCGAAGGACTGGACGGGTATGTGGAAGGTTATGGCGAACGTATCGAATATGACACACGAACCGAAACTTTTAACTTCCACGTACAGGCACGCCTCAAGCGCGGCCAGGATGAAGTGCTCGGCGAGCACATCACTTACAACGCCAAGACCGAAATATTTCGGGTGAGCGGCGGCAGCGCAAGTTCGGCTGATGCTCCCCCGCAGCGTGTCCGCGCCGTGCTGCAACCAAAATCGAAAGAAGGCACGGCATCAACACCCGCACCAGACACACCACCCCTCACACCCGGAGAAAATCCTGCTCCCACGGAATAAGCATGAGTGAATTACGCGCGATCGGCTTAAAGAAAACCTACGGTTCACGAACCGTGGTGCATGATACTTCGATGTCGGTGAAGAGCGGCGAGGTGGTCGGCCTGTTGGGCCCGAACGGCGCGGGGAAGACCACATCGTTTTACATGATCGTGGGACTGATTGCTGCCGATGGCGGGGAAATTTTCATTGACGACCAGAACATCACGCATCTGCCGATACACCGCCGCGCGCGCCTGGGTCTGGGTTATCTGCCTCAGGAAGCATCGATCTTTCGCCGCCTGACGGTGACACAGAACATTCAAGCGGTACTGGAACTGCAAGGCCTGTCCGATGACGACATCCGAAATCGCCTGGAAGCATTGCTGGAGGATCTGCACATCACTCACATCCGCGACAATCCGGCTGTCAGCCTGTCAGGCGGTGAACGGCGGCGCGTTGAAATCGCACGCGCATTGGCGGCGGACCCCCGTTTCATCCTGCTCGATGAGCCGTTTGCCGGCGTCGACCCGATCGCCGTTCTGGACATTCAGAAAATCATCCGCTTCCTCAAGGAACGCAACATCGGCGTGCTGATCACCGACCACAATGTGCGTGAAACGCTGGGCATCTGTGACCGGGCCTACATTATCAATGCCGGCTCGGTAATGGCGGAAGGCAAGCCGGATGAAATCATTTATAATGAAGGCGTAAGGAAAGTGTATCTGGGGGAACACTTCAAGCTGTAACGCGAAGGTTTTCCAGAAATACCCCGCCACCACACTGTGCAATGAAACCCTCTCTTCAACTTCGAGTATCCCATCAACTGACGCTTACCCCCCAGTTGCAGCAGGCTATTCGTTTGCTGCAGCTTTCGACACAGGACATACATCAGGAAGTCGCGCGGATGCTGGAAGAAAATCCCATGCTGGAAGCGGCCGAGGAGACGGCAGGCGCTTTTTCCCCGCCAAGCCAGCCTTTGGAACCACACAGCACTGCGAACTCGGACGAACCGGAACAAGCACGCTCCGATGACCGCGGCGCGGACGATTTTGGCGCGGGTACTTTTGACAATGGACCCGCAGACTGGAATACCGGCGGCAGCATGGCTCGCAGCACGGATGATGAAGACGAAACCTTTCCCGAGCAAGCTGCCGAGCAGGCCAGCCTGCGCGAATACCTGCATGCCCAATTGACCACCAGCTCGCTGGATGAAAAAGACCGCCAAGTGGTCGGTCTGCTGATCGATGCGCTGGATGAGAATGGCTATCTGGCGCAAGACCTGGAAGAACTGGCAGAACTGCTGCCCGCCGAACTCGGCATCACGCTGGACGACCTGGAAACCGCGCTGGTGCAGCTGCAACACATGGATCAACCAGGGCTCGGTGCGCGCAACCTGGGCGAATGCCTGGCATTGCAGCTCAAAGCCATGCCTGAAGACACCCCGCAACGCGATTTGGCGATTCTGCTGGTAAGCAATCATCTGGACACACTCGCGGCACACGATTTTGCCAGGATCAAAAAACTGCTGCACTGCTCGAACGATGAATTGCGCGCCGCGCAGCATTTGATCACAGGATTGAATCCGAAACCCGGATCGGAATTTGACCAAAGCGTCGCGGATTACGTGGTACCCGACGTAGTCGTGGAAAAATACAAAAACAAATGGCGCGCGCGGCTCAATGTGGAAGCGATGCCCAAGTTGCGCGTGAACCAGATCTACGCCAACATCCTGCAACAGCGCGGAGATAAAAATTCCTCCCAGCTCGCCACACAACTGCAGGAAGCAAAATGGCTGATCAGGAATTTACAGCAGCGCTTTGAAACCATCCTGCGCGTCGCACAGGCTATCGTGGAAAGGCAAGGCAATTTTTTCGAGCACGGCGAGATCGGTATGCGCCCGATGGTGTTGCGCGAAATCGCCGATGCGCTGGAGATGCACGAATCGACAGTATCGCGCAGTACTACACAAAAGTTTATGCTGACCCCGCGCGGCATATACGAATTCAAGCATTTCTTTGGCAGCGGCTTATCCACGGAAAGCGGCGGAACCTGCTCTTCAACCGCGATACGCGAGTTAATCAAACAACTGGTCAGCGCTGAAGACGGACACAAACCACTTACCGATAGCCGCATGTCTGAAATCTTGGCACAGCAGGGCATAGTCGTCGCCCGGCGTACCATAGCAAAGTACCGGGAAGCATTACGCATACTCCCGGTGAATCTCCGTAAATCACTCTAATATAAGGGGCACACCATGAACCTCCACCTAACCGGACGCCATCTGGAAATAACACCCGCCATCCGCGACTATGCGACCGGCAAAATCGGCAAGATCAAACGCCATTTCGACAATGTGATTGACGTGAACATCATCCTTTCCGTTGAAAAACTGAAGCAAAAGGCCGAAGCCACGATACACATCAGCGGCAAGGACGTATTCGTGGAATGCGAGGATGAGAACCTGTACGCGGCGATTGACGCGCTGGTGGACAAGCTGGATCGGCAGGTCATGAAGCACAAGGAGAAGCTGTCGGCGCGGCGCCATGATGATTCAGGCAAGCACGTAGCAGCAGCAGAATAATCACCAACGGGCGGCAGCAATGCCGCCCATTTTGATGCGACTTCCATAATGAACCTGATCAGCAAAATCCTGCTGCCCGACAATATCCTGCTGGATACCGAATCCACCAGCAAAAAGCGCGTGTTTGAGCGCGTCGGCCTGCTGTTTGAGAACAACCAGCAGATTGCGCGCAGCCAGGTGTTCGACAGCCTGTTTGCCCGCGAAAAACTCGGCTCGACCGGTTTGGGCCAAGGCGTGGCAATCCCGCACGGCCGCATCGCCAAGCTGCGCGAAGCGACCGCCGCGTTCGTAAAAACCTCCAACCCGATCCCGTTCGACGCGCCGGACGGACAGCCGGTGAACCTGATTTTCGTGTTGCTGGTTCCGGAGCGCGCCACCGATTTGCACCTGCAAATCCTCGGTGAACTGGCGCAAATGTTCAGCGATGCACAGTTCCGCAATCGCCTGCTCGCCTGCGAAGACGGAGCCAGTATCCACCAGCTGTTTTACGACTGGCACGGCACGGCATGAGATCCCCATGAGCCAGGTTAACGTCCGGCAACTATTCGAAGACAAGCAGCAACGGCTGCAGCTCAGCCGTGTTGCCGGCGCGGATGGCACTGACCGCATCATCGATAGCGACATGGTTAATGCCTCCAACAACGGCCTCATCGGCCATCTCAACCTGATACACCCGAATTGGGTACAGGTGCTCAGCGAAACCGAGCTCAATTATCTGCGCAACATGGACGTGGAAGAGCGCGCCAGCGCGTTCCGGCAAATCGAACAAAGCGTCACGACCTGCTTGATCGTGGCCGGTTCCGAGAGTATTCCTGCTGAACTGATAGCCTTTGCCGATCAATCGCATATTCCGCTATTCCGTTCGCTCAAGCCCAGCGTGCACCTGATGTGGCTGATCCGCCACTACCTCGCCAAGGAACTGGCCGAGTCCACCACGCGCCACGGCGTGTTTCTCGATGTGCTGGGTGTAGGCGTATTGATTACCGGCGAGAGCGCGGTCGGCAAAAGCGAACTCGGCCTGGAGCTGATCACGCGCGGCAACGGACTGGTTGCCGACGATATCGTAGAATTACACCACATCGCCCCGGATACGCTGGAGGGGCGCTGCCCGGAATTGTTGCGCGATTTTCTTGAAGTGCGCGGCCTGGGTGTGTTGAACATCCGCACCATGTTCGGCGAAACGGCAGTGCGGCGCAAAAAAAACCTGAAACTTATCGTACATCTGCACCGCCCGCAGGGCGGCGATCTCTCGCAAATGGATCGCCTGCCGCTCAACGCGACGCACCAGGAAATCCTCGGCGTGAACATCAGCACCGTGAACATCCCGGTGGTTGCCGGGCGCAATCTCGCGGTATTGGTCGAGGCCGCCGCGCGAAATTTTGTCCTGCAACAGCGCGGCATCAACAGCATGGATGAATTCATCGAGCGGCATGACCAACTGCTGCTGGGCGATTGACGTACTGAAATGCAACTTTTTCTGATCAGCGGCTTATCCGGCTCCGGCAAAAGCATCGCGCTCAAGGTGCTGGAAGACAGCGGCTACTACTGCGTGGACAATCTTCCCGCCGATTTGCTGGCCGCGCTGGTCGAGCACTTGCAGCGAGCCGGTTACAGCAACATCGCGGTCAGCATAGATGTGCGCAGCGCCAACAGCGTGCAACGCCTGCCGCCCCTGTTGCAACAAATCAGGCAGCAGGGTGTGGATGTGCATGTGCTGTTTCTTGACGCGCAAGCCGATACGCTGGTCAAGCGTTTTTCCGAGACGCGCCGCCTGCACCCGCTCAGCAACAACGCGCGCACCCTGCCCGAATGTGTCAGCTACGAACGCGAATTGCTCGCCGGGATCAGCGACATCGGCCATCACATCGACACCACCGAACTTGACGCCAACGCGCTGCGAGCCTGGATCAAGCAGTTCATCAAACTGGATCGCGCCCGCCTGACGCTGTTGTTCCAGTCGTTCGGCTACAAGCACGGCATCCCGCTGGATTCCGATCTGGTGTTCGATGTGCGCTGCCTGCCCAATCCTCACTACAATCCGGAGCTGCGCCCGCTCACCGGGCGCGACACAGCCGTGATCGAGTTCCTTGAAAACACCCCCGGCGCGCAGGACATGTTCAGCGACATCCGCGATTTTGTGGAACGCTGGCTGCCGTGTTTCGTAGCCGACAACCGCAGCTATCTCACCGTTGCCATAGGCTGCACCGGCGGGCAGCACCGCTCGGTCTATTTCGCCGAAAAACTCGCCCGGTATTTCGAACATCAGCAGCAAGTGCTGGTGCGCCACCGTGAGCTCGCATGAATTCATCAGCGCGGCCACCCTGCCGCACCTCAAGCCCGGCGACTGGCTGACGCTGCTGCTGGGGAGCATTTGCGTGGTGCTGCTCGCGCTCAGACTATGGAGCGGCGATCTCGCCGACAAGGCCGTCATCCGCAGCGGCGGCAAGATTTTTCGCGAAGTGCCTCTATCGCATGACCAGCAGATCGAGGTGCCCGGCCCGCTTGGAGTAAGCGTCATCAGCATCCAGAATCGCAAAGTGCGCATCGCCTCCGACCCCAGCCCAAGGCAATACTGCGTGCGCCAGGGCTGGCTGCAACAGGCCGGGGAGATTGCGCTGTGCCTGCCGAATCAGGTCAGCGTCGAACTGGCTGGAAGCAGGAAAAAATATGACAGCCTCAACTACTAAAAAGCAGGAACGAGGAGCGAGGATTGAGGAGCGAGGGGAAACCGCCACTCCGAATAAAAGTCACCCCTCAATCCTCAATCCTCAATCCTCAATCCTGTTAAACACCACCGCCGAAGACCACCACATCGCACGCATGGCTGCGGTAGCGCTTGGCCTGACCGTGCTGGAAAACGCCATCCCCTCGCCGCTGCCCGGCGTGAAACCGGGACTGGCCAACATCGTCACGCTGATCGTGCTGGCGCGCTACGGCTTGCGCGCGGCGGCGTGGGTGTCGCTGCTGCGCGTGGTGGCGGGGAGCTTGCTGTTCGGCAGCTTTCTGGCTCCCGGCTTCTTTCTCAGCCTGTCCGGCGCTGTGCTCAGCCTGCTGGTGCTGGCCTTCGCGCAACACCTGCCACCACGCTGGTTTGGCCCGGTCAGTCACAGCATCTACGCCGCCTTCGCGCACATCGCCGGACAGATGCTGGTGGTGTACCTGTGGCTGATCCCGCATGCCGGCATCGCGTATCTCATCCCGGTCTTCGCTGCCGCCGCCCTGGTGTTCGGCACGGTAAACGGCCTCATCGCGGCGCGTTTCATGGATACAGGAACCGAAACCTTGTCCACGAAAAACACGAACGTCACGAAATAAAACAAAACACGGCATTGGCTTAACCCATTTCGTGCCTTTCGTGTTTTTCGTGGACAGTAGTTTTTTCACGGATAATAATGTTTCCTGACCACCAAACGATACCCGCATGAAAACCATCACTCTCGCTTTTACCGGAGCCTCCGGCCTGCCCTACGGCCTGCGCCTGCTGGAATGCCTGCTGCAAAGCGGACAGCGCGTGCACCTGGTGTATACACAGGCCGCGCAGATCGTCGCCAAACAGGAATTGGATCTGGTGCTGCCGAACCGCCCGCAGGATGCCGAAAAGCTGCTTGCGGAACGCATCGCCTCCTTCAGCGGAGAATTGAAAGTTTTCGGCATCCAGGACTGGTACGCGCCGATGGCCTCCGGCTCCAACCCCGGAAACGCGATGGTGGTCTGCCCCTGCACCATGGGCACGCTCGGCAAGATCGCCAACGGCATCAGCGACGACCTGATCGCCCGCGCCGCCGACGTGATGCTCAAGGAAAGACGCACCTTGATTTTAGTGCCGCGCGAGATGCCCTTCTCCGCGATCCATCTGGAGAACATGCTCAAGCTGTCACACGCCGGCGCCGTCATCATGCCGCCCAACCCGGGCTTCTATCACCACCCGCAAAGCGTGCAGGACATTGTGGATTTTGTCGTGGCGCGGATACTGGATCATCTGGGTGTGCCGCATGAGTTGGTGAAAAAGTGGGGAGAGTGATGTTGTCGGGGATAGCCCGGTAGCTTAAGGCCGTTCATGTTGTGCTTGTCGAAACATGAATGGCCACACGAAATTCAATGGCGGGTGTAACCCGCCCTACGGAGCCGGTGAGCTTCTCGGTGCAGATAAAATGAGCGCGGTGACACAGGTGTCCGGCACGGCCGTAGTGACCTGGCTGCCTCAGAAGTAGGGCGGGTCACACCCGCCGTTTTGCCCGCGTAGGATGGGTTGAGCACAGCGATACCCCTCAATCAAAACCCCGCCGTTCCCCACACTCCATCTCCATCCCGACATCGCCCGCCCAATCCATCGGCAACATGCCAGCTTTCACGTAACGATGGAATGACGAATGCGGCCAATCTGCCACTCGCTCCACCAAACTATGCTTGACCGGATTGATGTGGATGTAATCGACGTGCCGCGCAAAATCTGCTTCGTCGCGGATGAGGTGTTCCCAATACCGCCGCTGCCATATGCCGCGCTTGCCTTTGCTTTGTCAGCTTTCGGAGCAGCGCTCGCCATGCGGCAAGCCACGAGAGAACACCGCTTTGATCAACCGCCAACGCAATGCGAAATCGCTGTCGCCGGGTGGTAGTGTCCAGATAGTGTGCAAATGCTCCGGCAATATCACAATGGCATCGACGGTGAATGAATGGCGCTGGCGTGTGTATTCGAAAGCGCTACGCAATGACGCGATGTGGCCGGTCAGCAAGGATTGCGAACGGTCGGCAAGATTCACCGTGAAGAAGTAGCTGGCTCCGGTGACGTCTGCGGCGGTAGTTGGTCATGCGGGCATGATAACGATGGGTATCGCTATGCTCAACCCATCCGACAAGTGAGCTTCTGCAGCAGGCTGCGTACCGGCGTCGGTATCGCCGCTCCCAACGCCTCTTCCACATCCAGCCACACGCTGCACCCGCAAGGAGTACGCCGTGGTTGTAAAGGAGCTGAAGCTCCAACAACCACGCTGCCGGGTTGCGCGGCATGCAGAGGTTTGCGCGAAAGCTGTATCTTCAGCGGCGTGATGTGCAGCCTGAAATGAGTGAAGGTGTGGGTGAATGTCTCCAGTCTTACTCCTTCATTCGCCGTCATTCCGTTTCGTACGAACCAGTCCCTGGCCGCTGCTTCATCGTCGAATTGCGGCGGGCACCACAGCCCGCCCCAGATGCCGCTGCCGGGGCGTTTCTCCAGCAGGATATCGTTGCCGTGCAGCAGCAACAGAAACACGGCGTGTCTTTCCGGCACGGCTTTGCGCGGGCGTGGCGTGGGAAGTTCGTTCACTCTTTCGCTTTGAAACGCGACACAATCACTGTGCACCGGACAGTCGCCGCACTTCGGCTTGCTGCCAGAGTTTTTCTTCGACCTTCCTGTCCCCCGCCCAGCCTTCAATGCCGCAATAGCGCGCCAGCACGCGCCTGACGTTGCCGTCGAGTATCGCGCGGCGCTCATGCCAGGCCAGTGCGCAGATCGCGGCGGCGGTGGAGCGGCCGATGCCGGGCAGCTCGAGTATCTGTTCGAATTGGCGCGGGAATTCGCCGTGATGTTTTTCCGCAATGAGTTGTGCTGCACGATGCAGGTTGCGTCCGCGCGCGTAGTAGCCGAGTCCGCTCCAGTGCGTCAGCACCTGCTCCTCGCTCGCCGCCGCGAGTGCGGCAATAGTCGGGAACGAGGCGACGAAGCGCTGGTAATAGGGTATGACGGTGGCGACCTGCGTCTGTTGCAGCATGATCTCGGATAGCCACACGCGGTAGGCATCCGCCTCCGACACGTTACTGATGGAACTGCTAGCCATTCGACTAGGCGATCCAACAACGCTCGCCAAGTCGCTGGTTATGGCCAGCCCTCTATCCAACTTTCCCCCAGAGGGGGAAAGGGCAATCGCTTCCTCTCCCTCCGGGAGAGGATTGAGGTGAGGGTTTCTGCCAGCCGATTGCGGGAGGAGGCGGGGGGACGGCATTCCCGCACCGGACGCTTGCGCGCACCGTGTCATGCCGTCCGCGCCCTGCCAGGGCAGGTCGTGGCGGCCATGTTGTTTTTGCCAGCGGATCAGGCGGAAAGCGAAGCTATTCATTGAATGAGCTGTCGCGCAGGAGCGGGTCATGCCGGCGAACAAGAATATCGCGGGCATGGCCCGCTCCTACATTTGCTCCCATCACTTGAACAAGCCCTTCAAGCCCTTCTTCAATTCTTGCTGCAACCTGGTTTTGGCTTCTTCTTTTGCCTTGTCCTTCAGCTCTTCTTTCTTGGCCTCGAGTTTCTGCCTGGCGATGTCTGCCAGCAGCGCGCCATAATCCAGCTTGAATTTGAGCGCAGTATAAGGGCCGCTCAGATACACCGGCAGGGTGGCGGTGCCGCCTCCTTCGGTCTTGGACATGGTGACCCTGGTCGTGTAATTCAGGCTGTCATTGCCGATGTCGATGTCGCCATTGCCGGCAATGCGCAGCATCGGCGCTTTCACCGCGAGGTCATCGTTGTGCGCAACGCCGTTGCTCACCTTGAAGCTGGCCTTGAATTCGCTGAACTCGGTCTTCTCGTCCTTGTTCACGCCCATGGTCTCCATTGAACTGCTCTTGCCCAGCGACTGCACGCCCTGCACCAGCCTGGGCAGGTTGATACCCTTGACCGCGCCGTCCGCCAGGTTCACCGCCATGCTGCCGTTCAGCGCTTTCTTCAACACGCTCACCAGGTTGCCCTGTGTGGTGAGGTTAACTGTAATGTTGCCCTTGCCCTCGACGATGTCGAGATCGGCTGCATCCTTGAGCAGCGGCGCGATATTGATGCCGCTAAGGTTGCCGTTAACGGCGAAGTTCGGCGTGGACGGGGCGGCATTCACCGAGGCGCTGAGGTTGGCGCTGCCCTGGTACAGGTTGACCGACAGCGGATTGACGTTCACCTGCCCGTCACGCGCCTTTACGTCCAGACGAACCTGGCTGGTTTTCACGTTCGCCACTTTGAACGAACCGATACGCAGGCTGCCGTCCAGATTGAGCGTGCGCAGCGCGGACAGATCCAACGGCTGCTCCGGCTCCGTGGATTTCGGCGCTTTGGCGGCAGGTGCTTTCGGCAGATACAAATCGGCATCGAACTGGTCCACATCCACATCGAAATTGATCGCCGGTTTGGCAAAGCCCTTCACGCCGACTTTGGCTTTGACCCTGCTTTGCAACAACCCGCCGGCGATATTCGCCTGCACGCTTTCTTTTATAGCATCGACTTGCACGCTCCCCTTCATTTCGCTGCTCACCGATTTGTTCGGCAACTTGTCACCAGTGGCTTTCACCGCAATGACGAGGTTGCTCAAATTGATTTGCTGCGCCTGAATACTGCCAGACACCGGCGAACTGAGTTTGACCTTGAAGGCTTGCTCGGGCTGCTTCACATCCAGGTCCAGGGCCAGCGCACTGATCCTGAAGGATTGCTCATTGCCCTCCACACCGGGCAGCGATACGCTGGCGACGACATTTCCGAAAGCTCCGTCCAGCTTGGCTTTCAGCGTCAACTTGTCCCCGGAGAATTTGTTTTTGGTGAGGCTGAGTTGCGGGGCATCGAGCGCGGCCTCGAAGCTGTCTTTGCCTTTCATGCCCGTTGCCTGCAAGGAAAATCTCTGCGCGCCAAATTCCCCGGTGGTCAAATTCGCACTCGCATCGCCTCCGGCCTTGAGCTTCAGATCGCTGATGTCGAGAGCCGACCCGCTGGCCTGAAGGTCCATTCCCTTCAACTGTAAGCTCTGCTTTTCCGGATCAAGGATCAGGGTGGTCTTGAGTTGCGCGGCAATGTCCACCTTGGGCTGGGGCAGCTTCATTTTCAAATCCAGATTCAGTGCGCTGGCCTTGAAAGATTTCAGGCTGCCTTCCAGGCTGGGCACCGACAGGACTGCGGCGATATTGCCGGTAGCGCCATCCAGCCTGGCATTCAGCGCCAGCTTGTTACCGGAGAGTTTATCTTTAGTGAGGCTTAATGCTGACGCATTCAGCGCGACATCGAAGTTGTCCTTGGCCTTAACGCCCGTCGCATTCAGCATGAATTTCTGCGCAGAAAATTCCTGTGCTGCCAAATTGGCGCTCGCATCGCCGCTGGCTTTTGCCTGCAGATTGCTGATGTCGAGTACCGCGCCGCTGACCTGTAGCTCCAACCCTTCCAGCTGATATTTCTGCTTGTCCAGATCAAACGTCAGCGTGGTCTCGAGTTGAGTGTTGATATCCAGCCTGGGCTGGTTGGCCTGCACGCCCACTGACATTTCAATTTTGCCCGGCACGCCAACGGCGATGCGGCCGGTCTTGAGGTTCAGATTCCTGATGTCATATTGCGCACCGGTCTCTTCATCGCGATAAGTCAGGCTGGTGTTCGCTATGGACACTTTGGCGATGTCCAGTTTCACCTGCGTGCCATGATCCGTTTGCTTTTCGTCCTGTTTCTTCTCCTCCTTACCCAGCAGGTCGTCGATGTTGGTCGTGCCGTCCTTGTGCCTGACCAGTGTGGCTTTCAACCCGCTCACCGCCACTTCGTTCACCACCACTTGTTTGCGCAACAGCGGCATGAAGGCGAGAGAAACACGCGCTGAATCTATCGCCGCGAACTCTTTTGCGCTCTTGAACTCGGACAGGGACACCTTGCTCAGGTTCGCGCCGAGGTCGGGGAAAAACGACAGGCTGATGTCGCCATCCAGTCGCAGATCGCGCTGCCTGCTATCCTTCACCGCCTGGATGATCTGCGGCTTGTAATCGTTTGGATTGAAGGTAACCGCGACGTAAATAATACCCGCCACGGCGATACCGGCCACCGCGCCGGTGCCCAGCAAACCGTATTTGAGGATTCTATTCATGTTCGCCCCTCGAAAAAATATCTGAGGAATTATAGCGGAGTGCGGGCAGGATGCCCGCGCTCCCAATCAAATCACTTTCGAGCGGTTGTTGCCGCGCTGGATGATGTGCCAGGGGATGCCGGGGATGGACAGGCGTGCGCGACGGGGCATGGTGGCAAATTGAATGTTTGCGGTGGCGTTATGCTAGCAGAAAACGTGGTCTGTCCCCTATTAACAAAGGTGACGGTGATGGAACCCATGTCATAACCGGAGGAGCCGGTGGCGGGTTTTTTGACTTTAATGAGTTCGTATGGGTTGTCAGGGCACAACCCAATTTGGTCTATGAATGTTTGCACCTTCAGAGTCACCACGATCCTGTAGCGGATACCCTCGAACTCGGCCATGAACACCGCCTGGTCGTCACCTTCATAATCAGGTGTAGGTTCATACATGTAGTACACCGCCCCGTTGTCGGCAATTTTTTCGACAAGCTTTCCGTGTTTGGTAGCCTGCAACAAGGTGGTTTTAATAGTGGCCTCAGTATCAGGGTCAATAACACGGTGATCTCGTTTGCCATAGTAGGTTCCAATCATACCGGCAGGGTAAATGCCGCGTATGGCCGATCTCGCATCTAGAACGCTGCTGGATGTATCTTGGCATACTTTCAACAGGTAATCGGGTTGCTGTGCAGAACCAACTGCCGTACCGGCCTGAGCCAGCACGATGGGGGTTTCCTGCGCCGGGATATACGGCACGTCCATGGTAAACATGAGTTCTTCTCCTTCGATCAGGGTTTGTGCATAGTCCAGCAGTTGGACACCGCTTTGCGGTATCGCGTCTGGCGCTAGCGAAGTAAATGCTGTATCTGGCGACATCGCCAGCGGGTTATCGGCCAGCAGGTTGCTAATAATAATAGGGGACATAATAATAGGGGACAGACCACGTTTTCAGAATAATAGGGGACAGAATAATAGGGGACAGAATAATAGGGGACAGACCACGTTTTCCGCCATGCTCGCATCGTATTCACCCGCCTCCGCTTCCACCGCGATTCCCATCAGCCCAACCTTTAAGTGAGTTTGCTGGCTTGCACCCTATCCCCCTGCCGCAGCTTCGTCAATACGACAAATGGACTACCCGCCTTCAGGCTGTGGTGAGAGCAAGTCGAGCTGGTTTGTATCGTCGATGAAGTTGTGGCTCGGCCTGCCCGCTTGCCCGCGCCTTGCCCGCCGCCCCAACGCGGCTTCGATTTCTTTCTGGAATCGCTCGCCGCCCAGGGCAAAGTTGCCGTTGGTGGCGTTGCGTATCTGCCCGACGATCTCTTCGTCGAGGTGCGCTTTGAACAGGGCGCGATAGGCTTCGCGGCGGTTGTTGTCGTCCATTGCGAGCCGTTGGTATTGGTCATGCGGGACGATCAGGCTGCTGGCCTTGCCCAGCGCATTGGTGTGATAGCTCGACCAGCGGTAGTCCTGCGGCTGGTTCACCATCGCTGCGCGCACCGGGTTGAGTTCGATGTAGCGGTAACAGGCGAGCACGTAGTCTTCGGTCTGCGTAAGGCAGGAGCGGAATCGTCCTTCCCACAATGTGCCGCTGCGTTTGTAGGTGCGGTTGATGTATTGCACATAGCGCTGCCCGAGATGTTTCATCAGCAGGGATGCGCTGTCGGGACGTTGCGGGGTGAGCAGCAGGTGGACGTGGTTGGTCATCAGCACGTAGGCGTGGATGTCGCAGCCGAACTTGACGGCAAACTCTTGCAGAAAATGCAGGTAGAACTGGAAGTCTTCTTCGGCATAAAAACATACCGAGCGGTTGTTGCCGCGCTGGATGATGTGCCAGGGGATGCCGGGGATGGACAGGCGTGCGCGACGGGGCATGGTGGCAAATTGAGTGTTTGCGGTGGCGTTATGCTAGCAGAAAAACGTGGTCTGTCCCCTATTTATTCATTCCAAGTGCACCACTGTTTAGAATTTGAGCGGACATAACGAGTAAGTCTGATAGCGTGCGCAGTGCGACCCAACCACACTTCAGGATTCTATTCATGCTCGCCCCTCGAAGAAATATCTGAGGGATTATAGCGGAGCGCGGTCAGGATGCCCGCGCTCCCAATCAAATCACTTTCGAGTAGCGCGCATGCTCGGTGCGGGTGCGCAGGTATTTGTCGAATACCATGCAGATATTGCGAATCAGCATGCGGCCCTTGGGGGTCACTTCGATCCATTGCGGAGAAATTTCCAGCAGGCCTTCGCGTTCATATTCGCGCAGCTCTTCCATCTCGGTGGCGAAATAGTGGTCGAAATCAATCAGGTAAGCGATATTAAACGATTCCTTGGATAACTCGAAATGGCACATAAGCGCCTGGATAATGGCGCGGCGCACCAGGTCGTCGGCGTTCAATTCCAGGCCACGCATGATGGGCAACTCATCCCTGTCCAGCGCATCGTAATAGTCTTCCAGTTCGCGATAGTTCTGGCTGTAGGTCGGACCGATTTTTCCGATGGCGCTGACTCCCAGAGCAACAAGATCGCAATCGGAATGGGTCGAGTAGCCCTGGAAATTGCGGTGCAACCGGCCCTGGCGTTGCGCCACGGCAAGTTCGTCTTCCGGTTTGGCGAAGTGGTCCATGCCGATATACACATAGCCCGCGTTGGTCAGCTTGTTCACCGCCATGCTGAGAATATCCAGCTTGACTTGCGGCGCGGGCAAATCCTCTTCATGGATGCGCCGCTGTGGTTTGAACACGGTTGGCATATGCGCGTAATTGTAGATCGACAGACGATCCGGGTTCGCGGCAATAATCTTATCCAGCGTCACGCCGAAGCCTTGCAGCGTCTGTTTGGGGAGCCCGTAGATCAAATCGATGCTGACCGACTTGAAACCGTTGGCGCGCGCCGCGTGGATGATGTTCAGTGTTTCTTCTTCGCTCTGGATACGGTTCACCGCGCGCTGCACCTCGGCATCGAAATCCTGTACGCCGATGCTGA
>Ga0156281_106_pt1 | contig 32615 bp, 30 predicted proteins | sample RifCSPlowO2_12_FD_107930 | JGI IMG/M metagenome (GOLD analysis project Ga0156281, IMG submission 107930) | Gallionellales bacterium RIFCSPLOWO2_12_FULL_57_18 | reverse complement strand
CCATGCGCACGGTGATATTTCTCATCGCTGGCAAGCTCAATTTTCAAAGATTCAACCCTCATGCCGCTTAATCCATTCGTTTTTCAAAAGAGCCTAAAAAATGCACTGGTCTATCCGGTAAAAAAGTAAACAGGCGAAAAAAACAGGGCGGTGATGCCGCCCTGTTTTTTTGTTAAGACAAACTGATTTTAAAGCAGCGGCACGATCATCAGCGCGACGATGTTGATGATCTTGATCAGCGGGTTGACGGCGGGGCCGGCAGTGTCCTTGTAGGGGTCGCCGACGGTGTCGCCGGTGACCGCGGCCTTGTGAGCCTCTGAGCCCTTGCCGCCGTAGTTGCCTTCCTCGATGTATTTCTTGGCGTTATCCCACGCGCCACCGCCGGTGGTCATCGAGATCGCCACGAAAATGCCGGTAACGATGGTGCCGACCAGCACGCCGCCCAGCGCCTGCGCGCCGAGGGTCAGGCCGACGATCACCGGAACCGCGACGGGCAGCAGCGAGGGGACGATCATTTCCCTGATCGCGGCCTTGGTCAGCATGTCTACGCAGGTGCCATATTCCGGCTTGCCGGTGCCTTCCATGATGCCGGGGATTTCCTTGAACTGGCGGCGCACTTCGACCACCACCGAACCGGCGGCGCGGCCGACGGCTTCCATGCCCATCGCGGCGAACAGGTAAGGCACCATGCCGCCGATGAACAGGCCGATGATGACCATGTGGTTGGACAGGTCGAAAGTCAGCGCTGCGCTGCCATGGCTGGAAAGCGCATGGGTGTAGTCGGCGAACAGCACCAGTGCGGCCAGGCCGGCGGAACCGATGGCGTAGCCCTTGGTTACGGCCTTGGTGGTGTTGCCCACGGCGTCGAGCGGATCGGTGATGTTGCGGATAGAGTCGGGCAGGCCGGCCATTTCGGCAATGCCGCCGGCGTTGTCGGTGATCGGGCCGTAAGCGTCGAGCGCCACGATGATGCCGGCCATCGACAGCATCGAGGTCGCGGCAATGGCGATACCGTACAGTCCGCCCAGTTCATATGCGCCCCAGATCGACAGGCACACGGCCAGCACCGGTGCGGCGGTGGATTTCATCGACACGCCGAGGCCGGCGATGACGTTGGTGCCGTGGCCGGTGGTGGAGGCTTGCGCAATGTGGCGCACCGGGCTGTATTCGGTGGCGGTGTAATATTCGGTGATCCACACCATCGCCGCAGTCAGCGCCAGACCGATCAGGGAAGCCAGATACAGGTTCATCGACGTTACCAGCTTGCCGTCTATCGTCACGCCTTCACCCAGGATCCAGGTGGTCACCGGGTAGAACGCGGCTACCGCCAGCACGCCGGATACGATCAGGCCGCGATACAGCGCGTTCATGATCTTGCCGCCTTCACGGGTATTGACGAAGAAGGTGCCGATGATGGAAGCGATAATGGAAACGCCGCCGAGCACCAGCGGATAGATCACCGCCTGGGGGGAACCGGTGATCAGCAGGCCGCCCAGCACCATCGTGGCGATGATGGTCACGGCGTAGGTCTCGAACAGGTCGGCAGCCATACCGGCGCAATCGCCGACGTTGTCACCAACGTTGTCGGCGATTACCGCCGGGTTGCGCGGGTCGTCCTCGGGAATGCCGGCTTCGACCTTGCCCACCAGGTCGGCGCCTACGTCAGCGCCCTTGGTGAAAATGCCGCCGCCGAGACGGGCGAAGATGGAAATCAGCGAGCTGCCAAAAGCCAGCCCCACCAGGGAATGGGTTGCATCGGCGGCGCTGGTGCCTATCACCAGGGTGAGGAAGGTGTAGTAACCGGCCACGCCCAGCAGGCCCAAGCCGACCACCAGCAGGCCGGTAATCGCACCGCCCTTGAAGGCGACGTTGAGAGCGGCATTCAGCCCTTCGCTGGCGGCCTGCGCGGTACGCACGTTGGCGCGTACCGACACGTTCATGCCGATATAGCCGGTCAGCCCCGACAAAAGCGCGCCGAGAGCAAAGCCCACGGCGGTTTGCCAGCCCAGCGCGACAAAGATGACCACGAGGAGAATAACGCCGACGATACCGATGGTGGTGTACTGCCGGTTCAGATAGGCCTGGGCCCCTTCCTGCACCGCAGCGGAAATTTCCCGCATTCTGTCGTTGCCGGTCGGCAGACCCAGAATCCATTTAATCGAAACCGCGCCATACAAGAGAGCGGCAATTGAACATAACAACGCAAATACCAAGCCACTTGACATCATTTACTCCCTGAAAGAAAGAACAAACAAATTGCTCTGGCATTAAAACGCATGTTGCAGAGCATCCATAACCAACCCCTAATATCTAGAATACTTCGAATTTCGCGAAATGGTACAAATTATTTTCAGGCTGCTATTTATCAATCGAAAATTTTGGGCAGATGCCTGTTAACTTATGCAAATGGTTAAATGCGTGCCGGGCGAAATCAGTGAGGATGTGTCGCCGCGCAGTTCAGGAAAGCATTCGCCGAACCGGTACCGCATGTCTAACCTTGCGCCAGAGCAGCCGCACCCGCCGCGGCGATTTGTCCGTCCTGAAACGAGCGCACGCCGCTAATACCCAACCCGCCCACGACGATGTCATTTATTTTCAGCGGGACACCGCCATCGGCAGGAATCACGCCGGGCAAGGCGAGGTGTATCAGCCGCCCGCTCAGCACGGCGTCCTCAGAGGCTTTGGTCGGGCGCTGGAAAGCCACTGCTGCATGCGCCTTGAGCCTTGCGGTTTCGACGCTGCCAAACTGGGTATCGTGACTGCGTTGCAGGTAAAGCAGATGTCCGCCATCGTCCACTACTGCGATGACCACGTTCCAGTCATTGCGCCGGGCTTCTTCCTCGGCTGCTGCCGCGACGCGCCTGGCGGCTTCCAGCGTGAGCACGGGTTTGCTCACCATGATTATTTTCCGGCCAAAGCCGCGAGGACTTTTTCGCGTATGCTGTCTACACTGCCCACGCCAGGGATATTTATATATTTTGGCGCCTTGGGATCGCCGGATTTTGCCCAGGCAGTATAGTAATCGACCAGTGGCTTGGTCTGTGAATGGTAAACGTTGAGTCGTTTGACTACGGTGTCTTCGACATCGTCCGGGCGTTGCACCAGTTCTTCGCCGGTGATGTCGTCCTTGCCTTCAACTTTGGGCGGGTTGTACAACAGATGATAAGTGCGGCCGGATGCCAGATGCACACGCCGCCCGCTCATGCGTTTGACGATTACGTTATCCTCAACCTCGATTTCCACTACGTAGTCGAGCGGGATGCCGGCATCCTTCATCGCTTGCGCCTGCGGGATGGTGCGGGGAAAGCCGTCAAACAGGAAGCCGTTGGCGCAGTCTGCGTCCTTGATCCGTTCCTTGACCAGATTGATGATGATGTCGTCGGAGACCAGATTACCGGCATCCATTATTGCCTTGGCTGCGACACCCAACGGCGTACCCGCCTTGACCGCCGCGCGCAGCATGTCGCCGGTGGAGATTTGCGGGATATTGAATTTTTCCTTGATGTAACTGGCTTGGGTGCCTTTGCCTGCGCCAGGTGCGCCCAGTAGTATCACTCTCATTTTTTATTCTCCTCTGGTTTTGTTTACTTAGAAAAAAATTGCCGCACCGCCTGCAGATCCTGCTCGGTGTCCACGCCGCCGGGTGGGGCGTGCTCGGCGATGTACACGCCGATTTTGTAGCCGTGATACAGCGCGCGCAACTGTTCCAGTGCTTCAAAATGCTCGATGGGTGTTGGAGCCATCTGTCCGTAGGCGCGCAGGAAACTGGCGCGGTATGCGTAAATGCCGATGTGGCGCAATACGGGCAAACCTTCCGGTAAACCCTCACCCCCAGCCCCTCTCCCGCCAGCGGGCGAGGGGAGAACGAACGCGTCGCGCGGCCAGGGAATCGGTGCGCGGCTGAAATATAGCGCGTTACCATTTTTGTCGAGCACCGCCTTGACGATGTTGGGATTGCGAAAAGACGCTTCGTCGTGAATTGCATGGCAAGCGGTGGCAATCGCGCATTCGGAATGTTGATGCAGGTGTTTGGCAACCGCACGTATCAGCGCGGGCGGTATCAGCGGCTCGTCGCCCTGCACGTTTACCACGATGGTGTCGTCCGACCAGCCCTGTTGCTCCACCACCTCTGCGATGCGGTCCGTGCCGCTGGTGTGGCTTTCCTTGGTAAGGCAGGCCTTAAAACCATGCTCATGTACCACGTTGGCAATTGCGTGATGGTCGGTGGCGATCCAGATTTGCTGCGCGCCGCTCTGGGCTGCCTGTTCCGCAACCCTGATCACCATCGGCTTGCCCGCAATGGGGAGCAACGGCTTGCCGGGCAACCGGGTGGAGGCGTGCCGTGCGGGGATGACGACATGGAAACTGGTCATCTAAGCGCTTCGACTTCTTCGGCGGTAAGTTTGCGCGCTTCGTCGGCCAGCATCACCGGAATGCCGTCTTCGATTCTGAATGCCAGCCGGTCGGCCTTGCAGATCAATTCCTGCGCGGCTTTCTGATAGACCAGCGGGGATTTGCACAGCGGGCAAACGAGAATATCAAGCAGCTTGGAGTCCATTAGGGGTGATCTTTCGCAGAATGTGGTCGATCAGGGTTGATTCAATTTTGGCATCCACCCGCAATACCCAATACCGGGCATCTGCGAATGCAGTGCATTTTACCGCATCTTTTTCGGTCAGGAGTATCGCATCGCAATTTGCAAAGGCCAGGTCCTCTGCCGAGTAAGGATGATGGTCCGGAAAGGCGTGCGGCGTAAAGGAAATGCCCATGCTTTCCAGATGCTGGAAATAGCGCTGCGGATGGCCGATGCCGGCGACGGCATGATTCCGTATTGCATGGAAATGGGCCGCAGCGACTGTCTTGCCGGGATCGAGCAGGTTGTAGAAATGTTCCCCGGATAGATGCATCGCGTACTGCCCGGGGAGGATGTCACCGCCATTTACCACCACCGCATCCACTGTCTGCAGGCGTGCTACCGGCTCGCGCAGCGGGCCGGCGGGGAGCATCAAGCCATTGCCAAAGCCGCGCGCGCCATCAATGACCGCGATCTCGACATCGCGCTGCAAACGATAGTGCTGCAAGCCGTCATCGCACAGCACGATATCGCATTGCGGGTGGATTTGCATGGCCGCGTGCGCCGTGGCGACGCGATCCCTGCCGATCCATACCGGACAGGTGCCGCGGCGTGCCATCAGCAGCGGCTCATCGCCAACCTGCTGTGCCGTGCTGTCTGCTGCGACCTGTTGCGGTCGCTGTGATTTGCCGCCATAACCGCGACTGACGATGAGCGGATGCCAGCCGCGCTCGGCGAGTTGTTCGGCCAATGCAAGCGTGAGCGGAGTTTTGCCGGTTCCGCCGACGCTGATGTTGCCGACCACGATGACGGGCAGCAGCAACTGGTCGCTGGAAAATATGCGGTTGCGATACAGCGCTCGGCGAAAAGCCACCAGCCCGCGGAAAACCAGACTGACCGGAAAAAGAATCAGGTGCAGCGGGGTGATGCGGTACCAGTGGTGTTGCAGCCAGTGCACGTCAGGGATTCCGGTTATTTGGGCTGGTTCTGCGTGGTGAACGTGATGCGCCCGTAGCCCGCCTGTCTTGCCGCCTCCATCACGTTTATTACCGCCTGATGCGGGGCTTTGGCATCGGCGTTGATGACGATAACGGGATCGGTTTGATCGCCTGCCGCATTTTTCAGGGCAGCTGCCAGTGCTTCTACGCCAGAGTAGGACACCGCCTGATTATTGATACCATAGTGCTCGGAAGCATCCACGGTAACATTGATAGACTTTACTTGTGTGGCACTTGCTTCGCCGCCGGCTTGCGGCAGATTGATCTGCAGTTCGGAAAATTTGGCATAGCTGGTGGTTACCATCAGAAAAATCAGGATGACCAGCAGCACGTCTATCAGCGGAATCAGATTGATTTCCGGCTCTTCACGGCTACGCCCGCGTTGAAAGTTCATTGCTTTAACCCTTGCGCTGACCGTGAACGATCTCGATCAGCTTGACTGCCTGTTGCTCCATTTCTATCGTCAGGCTATCCACCTGGGCGCGGAAGTGGCGGTAGAAGATCATGCTGGGAATCGCCACGATCAGGCCGAGGGCGGTGTTGTAGAGCGCCACGGAAATACCGTGGGCAAGGATTGCCGGGCTGTTTCCGGCGGCAGTTTGCGAGCCAAAAATCTCAATCATGCCGACAACCGTACCGAACAGCCCCAGCAATGGGCTGATGGAGGCGATCGTGCCCAGTGTGGTGAGGAAGCGTTCCAGTTCGTGTGCGACGGTCCGTCCGGCTTCTTCGATCGATTCCTTCATTACTTCAGGAGGGCTTTTGATGTTTTTGAGTCCTGCGGCAAAAATTCGCCCCAGCGGGGAACTGCTGGCAAGCTTGGACAACATGCTGTCGCTGACACCGCGCTGCTTGAGCTCATTGACGACCTCGTTAATCAGGGTTGGAGGCGCGATACGATTGCGGCGCAAATATCCCAGGCGCTCAATGATCAAACCGACTGCGATGACGGATGTCAGAATTAAAAACCAGATCGGCCAACCAGCCGCCTCTACGATTGCAATCACGCGGATCCTCCAAATGTGCTTAAATAATCAGAGCGCAACTGTAGCGTGTCACACTGAGTTGAGCAACATTTCTCAGAAACTGCTTCAGCAATATTTTGCTAACTTGCCATTTGAAAAGAGTATTTCCGTTTACCCACAAAATCTGTGGATAACTTTGTGGATGAATCATGTGGATGCCGCTTTAATGTGGCGTGGCATAAGGATTTTTGTTACTTTGCCTATTTTTTATTATGCAATTATTGTATTTAAAAACAATGACATATCGTAAGTGTGCGATGCTGCTACAGCGCGGCGTGGTGAAAAGCGGCAAATTTACTGGGAGTGTGGATTATTTTGAATTGTCAATATGTCATTAAGACTAATTTCTGAAGAAAAAAATCGCGTTTTTCGCGTCGCGGAACTCAACTTTGCAATCAAGCAGTTGCTGGAAACCAACGTCCCATTGTTGTGGGTGCGCGGGGAAATTTCCAACCTGGTGAAGGCAGCCTCCGGTCATTTTTATTTTTCGCTGAAAGACGATCAGGCACAAGTTCGCTGTGTGATGTTCCGGCATAAAAACCAGTTGTTGAGTGAGCCGGTCAGCAACGGGCAGCAGGTTGAAGTATTAGCGGCCGCTACTTTATATGAACAGCGCGGCGACTTTCAGTTGACCGTGGAGCAGATGCGTCCGGCAGGGCTGGGCATACTGTATGAACAATTCGCGCGGCTGAAACAATTGCTGGAAAGCCAGGGGCTGTTTGCCGCCGAGCGCAAACGTGCCTTGCCCGCCTTCCCCAAACGCATCGGCATCATTACTTCGCCACAGGCCGCCGCGTTGCGCGATGTGCTCACCACCTTAAGGCAGCGTCTGCCGAGGTTGCCGGTGGTGCTGTATCCCACACCGGTACAAGGGTCAGGCAGCGCGGAGAAAATCGCGGCAGCCATCCAGCTTGCCAGCCGGCGCGCGGAGTGCGACGTATTGATACTGTGCCGCGGCGGCGGCAGTATCGAAGACCTGTGGGCATTCAACGAAGAAGTCGTGGCACGCGCCATTGCCGCCAGTGAAATCCCTATTGTCAGCGGGGTTGGACACGAGACCGATTTTACGATCGCCGATTTCGTCGCCGACGAGCGCGCCCCGACCCCCACCGCAGCCGCGCAACGCGTCGCCCCGGATCGCCATGCCCTGCTCAGGGCCTTGCAAGACCAGGCGCAGCACCTGCAACGCGCGCAACACAACCGCCTGCAGAATGCCATGCAGGCCATGGACTATTTGCAGCGCAGGCTGGTGCATCCCGCCCAGCAGTTGCAGCGCCAAACCCAACAATTAGACCAACTGCAACAGCGGTTGCAGCGCGCCTATGCCTATCGCAAGCAGCAGCAACACTGGCAGTGGCAATCGCTGGCGCAACGACTGCGCGCCGCAAGCGGCGATTTCGCGCGGCTGCAAGACCGGCAGACCAGTCTGGCGGTGCGGTTGATCAAGGCGATGCACGCAGGGCTGGCGCAACGCACGGTGCGGGTGGACAACCTCGCGCAGCATTTGATTTTGCTCGACCCGAAGCAGGTGCTGGCGCGCGGCTACAGCCTGGTGCAGGATGCCAGCGGCAACGTGGTTTCCGATGCGGTGCAGTTGGCGATTGGCGCGGAACTGCGCGTCACCTTCGCCAAAGGTTGGGCGCGGACTGAGGTGAAAGAGCGTGGCGAGCCTTAAAGGGAGAGTGGCGTCAACACAAGCTCCATTGATCTTGACGCGCCGGTTGGGAAGGTAAAGAATCCTTCCGCGAGAGGGGGTTATTGAAATTTCCGTAATTCATGACATCCATGCCGTTATTCCCGCCTTCGCGGGAATAACGTATTAACCTTGGGAAGCTCTGATTAAGTCCTCCGTTCGTGGTGAGCCTGTCGAACCATGAATGGAGGGGTTAATCAGATCAACGGTTTGAGCGAACCGCCCTTCGACAGGCTCAGGGCGAACGGAATTATTCAGAGTTTCCCTTGTTAATTTGCGGCGTCGATTCTGAATGACGAAGTTATGTCTTCAATTATGTAAATCCCAATAATTCAACACAATCCAACTTGAGGAGAGCAAACATGAATAAGCACTTGATCATTTCGATTACCGTTGCAGCCAGCCTGTTTGCAACAAACGCTCATGCAGAATCCGGCGAGACTTGGGATGTCACCACCAGGACAGAAATGCCCGGCATGCCCTATGCGATGCCAGAATCAACCGCAACCATGTGCATACCTAAAGGCGCTGAAAAAGACCCCAATCGACTGATGAAGCAAGATGGTGACTGCGAAATGACTGATGTCAAGACCTCCGGCAGCAAGACCACATGGAAGATGCGCTGCGACAATGACGGTCAAGAAATGTCTGGCACGGGAGTGGTCACTTACAAAGCCTACAGCTATCAGGGCACCACTCGGCTATCTGGCAAATCAGGCGGCCAGGCGGTGAACATGACGGCAAACTACCAGGGGAAACGTGTCGGCACCCCCTGCGATACCGCCAATACAGTCGTTGCCATCAAAGGCATGGAGAACATGAACGACATGATGGGGATGGCAAACAAACAAATGGCCAGCGCCATGTCCGAGCAATGCGAAATCTCCAACTATGAAACCACCGAGCTGATCTCCGGTAAATTCTTTGGACCAACAGCAGCCTGCCCCGGAAAAGAAAAATTTGCCTGCAAGGTGATCGGCAAGGATGTAGTCAAGAATGTGGAGGTCTATGTAAAACTGTCCAAGCATGACGATACATCGGAGGTATCCATCTCAACGATCTGCGGCATCAATATGCCAGCGTCGACCCAGGCAATCTGCAAAAAAGTGGACAGCGGCAATTATGAAGAGCTGGCGGAATACTGCCCTGCGGAAGCCAAGGCATTCGAAGCCGAGCGCAGTGATTCCAGCGCATCCAAATCGACCAGCATCATCCCGTCCAACCCGGTCGACTCGACCCTCGACAAAGCCAAGAAACTGAAAGGCCTGTTAGGCTTCTGAACCAACCATGCCCGTCTGTTGCTCACTGCCAAGACAGTGGAAGGAACCCGCGTAGGGCGCAATAACCAACGGGCATTGCGCCGCATGTCTTTTATCTGGTGCAATGCGCTACGCTTATTGCACCCTACAGAACCTGCTGAAGGTTTTGAATTTCAGCTTTCCTTCCCCTGTGCGCCGCCTCGCCGCAAGTGAGAGGAGGTTTAGGCGAGCACTGATGAAACAACTAGCCATTCGACTAGGCTGAAAAAATACTTCAGCCAAGTCGCTGGTTATGTTCGAGTCCCGCAGTGGGGCGCGGGGTGTACGCCCCGCCAGGTCGAGTTGCGCAGCCCCGCTCACTTGCGGCTGATCGAGGGAACCCCGCAGGGGCGGCAAACCGGGGTCGCCTATTCTTTGGCTACTTTATTTTGGCGAAGCAAAAGAAAGTAGCTTGCTGCCAGCAACCCCCGGCGGTGTTGTTTTTCACCCCCTCTCCCCAACCCTCTCCCCAACCCTCTCCCCAACCCTCTCACACAAGGGGAGAGGGAGATATTCTGTTCCCGGCAACTGTGCGTACCTCTCCCCGCTGCGGTATCATCCCGCCCTCACAAAAACCGCTACGCAATTCAATCGTAATGACACCCGTAAATTTCCTTGATCTCCCTCCTCTGCTCAGTGCACGCGGCACGGTCACGCTACCCGGCTCAAAAAGCATCTCCAATCGCGTGCTGTTGCTGGCTGCGCTGTCCGAAGGCTCGACCGAGGTGCGCGATGTGCTGCTGTCGGACGATACCGAACGCATGCTGGATGGCTTGCGCACGCTGGGTGTCGGCGTGGAGAAGCTCGATAATCATGTATTCCGCGTGCAGGGTTGTGCCGGGAATTTTACGGTCAATGATGCCGAATTGTTTCTGGGGAATGCCGGAACCGCATTTCGTCCGCTGACCGCCGCGTTGGCGCTGTCCGGTGGGCATTACAAATTGTCCGGCGTGTCGCGCATGCATGAGAGGCCGATTGGTGACCTGGTGGATGCGTTGCGTGCATTGGGCGCGAACATCGACTATCTGGGCAACGATGGCTTTCCGCCGCTGGAGATATTTCCGGCGACGTTGAGCGGGGTTGCTCGCGTCAGCGTGCGCGGCGATGTGTCGAGCCAGTTCCTCACCGCGTTGCTGATGGCTTTGCCGCTGCTGGATCGCGAGGTGGCGGTGGAGGTGGTCGGCGAGTTGATCTCCAAGCCGTATATCGAGATCACGCTGGCGATGATGGCGCGCTTCGGTGTGACCGTGCGGCGCGATGGCTGGCGCAGTTTCACGGTGGCGGCGGGCAGCCGTTATGCTACGCCCGGCGTGATATATGTAGAAGGCGATGCTTCATCGGCCTCATATTTTCTGGCCGCGGGGGCGATCGGCGGCGGCCCGGTGCGCATCGAGGGGGTGGGCAGCGACAGCATCCAGGGCGATGTGCGTTTTGCCGATGCGCTTGCGCTGATGGGCGCGCAGGTCGAACGGGGCCCGAACTGGATGGAGGCGCGTGCGCCAGCGAATGGCAAGTTGAAAGCGATTGATCTGGATTGCAATCACATTCCCGATGCGGCGATGACGCTGGCGGTCGCGGCGCTGTTTGCCGACGGCACGACCACGCTGCGCAACATCGCCAGCTGGCGCGTCAAGGAGACCGACCGCATCGCGGCGATGGTGACCGAGCTGCGCAAGGTCGGCGCGACGGTCGAGGAGGGGGCGGATTACATTCGCGTCACGCCACCTCGAGTAGGATCGAGGATTGAGGAGCGAGGATCGAGTGAAAACCAAACCCCACCCAGCCTCCCCTTGTCAGGGGAGGAGTCACAGCGTTCTCCCCATGAGAAGGGGGAGCTAGAGGGGGTTTCTCTTGATCCTCGCTCCTCGCTCCTCAATCCTGCTACAGGCATCGACACCTACGACGATCATCGCATGGCGATGTGTTTCTCGCTTGCCGCGTTCGGCGCGGAGGGGATACGCATCAATGATCCCCATTGCGTGACCAAGACTTTCCCGGATTATTTTGCGCGTTTCCGTGAGGTGGCGCAGGCCGTGCCGGTGATCGCGATTGACGGGCCTTCGGCGTCGGGTAAAGGCACGGTGGCGCAGCGCGTCGCGGCAAAACTTGGCTATCACTATCTCGACAGCGGTGCGCTATATCGCCTGCTGGCAATGGCGGCGCAGCGCGACGGGATTGCGCTGACCGATGAAACCGGATTGGCTGCATTGGCCGGGAGGATGGAAATACGCTTTGAGGGTGAACAAATCTGGCTGGATGGCGCATTGGCCGGCGATGAGTTGCGCGGCGAACAATGCGCGGCGGCGGCTTCCAAAGTGGCGGCTTTTCCCAGGGTGCGTGACGCGCTGCTCAGCAAGCAGCACGCCTTTCGCCGGGCACCGGGGCTGGTGGCTGACGGGCGCGATATGTCCTCGGTGGTGTTCCCGGATGCGGCGATAAAGATATTCCTGACCGCCAGTGCCGAGGCACGCGCCGAACGCCGTTATAAGCAGTTGAAAGAAAAAGGAATGGATGCTAATATCACGGCCCTTTTGCTGGATATACACGAGCGCGACGAGCGTGACACTCGGCGTAGCGTGGCTCCATTGCAACAGGCAGTGGGCGCAAATCTGCTTGACACCACTGCTCTGAACATCGAGCAGGCGGTACAGGAAGTGCTGGCACGCTACCTGGCGAAAGGATTTTAAATATAGGCCCCGTATGACTCTCCGTCTACAGGAACTTTTTAACTAACCCCCTGTGCTGAACTCATGTTCCGTGCAGATTTTTCTTAGGTGTATTCGATGAACGCAACCGCAACCGCAGCCGCTGTATTAAACCCCGATAGTTTTGCCGCAATGTTTGAAGAAAGTTTGACGCGCAAGGAAATGCGCGCCGGTGAACTGATTACCGCGCAAGTTGTGCGCGTTGACCACAACATGGTGGTCGTAAATGCCGGACTGAAGTCCGAAAGTTTGATTGCGATCGAGGAATTCCTCGACGCCAAAGGCGAATTGGAAGTTAAGGCGGGCGATTTTGTCACCGTCGCGATCGAGTCGCTGGAGAACGGCTATGGCGAGACCAAGCTGTCGCGCGAAAAGGCCAAGCGACTGGCGGCATGGCACGATCTGGAAGTGGCCATGGAAGAAGGCAAGATCGTGGAAGGTTTTGTCAGCGGCAAGGTCAAGGGCGGCCTGACCGCGATGGTCAACGGCATCCGCGCGTTCCTGCCGGGTTCGCTGGTGGACATCCGCCCGGTCAAGGACACCACACCTTACGAAAACAAGACCATGGAGTTGAAGGTCATCAAGCTGGATCGCAAGCGCAACAACGTAGTGGTTTCACGCCGCGCAGTGCTGGAGGCCAGCATGGGCGCCGATCGTGAAGCGGTCATGGAAAACCTCAAGGAAGGCGCGATCGTCAAGGGCATAGTCAAGAACATCACCGACTACGGCGCGTTTGTCGATCTGGGCGGCATTGACGGCCTGCTGCATATCACCGACCTGGCATGGCGCCGCGTAAAACATCCTTCCGAAGTGTTGACCGTGGGCGATGAAGTCGAAGCCAAGATACTGAAATTCGATCAGGAAAAGAATCGGGTTTCCCTGGGCATCAAGCAAATGGGTGATGATCCCTGGAACGGTCTGGCACGTCGCTACCCGCAAGGCACACGCATGTTCGGCAAGGTGACTAACCTGACCGATTACGGCGCATTTGTGGAAATCGAGCAGGGCATAGAAGGCCTGGTGCACGTTTCCGAAATGGATTGGACCAACAAGAACGTTCATCCTTCCAAAGTCGTGAGCCTGGGCGACGAAGTCGAAGTGATGATTCTGGAAATTGACGAAGCGCGCCGCCGCATTTCACTGGGTATGAAACAATGCCAATCCAATCCATGGGATGATTTTGCAATCAACCACAAGAAGGGCGACAAGGTAAAGGGTCAAATCAAGTCTATCACCGATTTCGGCGTGTTCATTGGCCTGGATGGCGGTATCGACGGCCTGGTGCATTTGTCCGACCTGTCCTGGAGCCAACCCGGCGAAGAAGCGGTGCGCAGCTACAAAAAGGGCGACGAAGTCGAGGCAGTTGTATTGGCGATCGATGTGGAGCGCGAGCGCATCTCCCTCGGCATCAAGCAGATGGAAGGTGATCCGTTTGGCGGCTTTGCTTCCAGCCACGAGAAGGGTGCTGTGGTCACCGGCACAGTGAAATCGCTGGATGCCAAGGGTGCAACGATTGCGCTGGGTGGCGACGTGGAGGCCTATCTGAAAGCGTCTGAAGTATCTGCTGACCGTGTGGAAGATATTCGCAACCACCTCAAGGAAGGCGACAGCGTGACTGCCGTGATCATCAATGTGGATCGCAAGAATCGCGGTATCAATCTGTCGATCAAGGCCCTGAACAAGACAGAAGAAACCGCTGCGATGCAGAAGCTTTCCGCTGAAAGTAATTCCAGTGCCGGAACCACCAATCTGGGCGCGTTGTTGAAGGCCAAGATGAGCGGCAGCAAGACCGAAGCTTAATTGGGGTTAACACCATGACTCGATCTGATTTGATTACCAAGCTGGCCGAGTTGCATCCGCAATTGCTGGCCAAGGATGCCGAGCTTACCGTTAAAGTGATTCTGGATATTTTGTCTGCCACGCTGTCACATGGTGGACGAATCGAAATACGCGGCTTCGGCAGCTTTGGCCTGAATTACCGTCCGCCGCGTCAGGGGCGTAATCCCAAGACCGGCGACAAGGTGAAGGTGCCTGCCAAGTATGTGCCGCACTTCAAGGCGGGCAAGGAACTAAGGGAGCGGGTCAGCGAGCAGAAGTCCTGATTTTGCTTTGCAGCATTCAAGTGGCGGCATATCTCAAGGTATAGCCGCCATTTTTTATGCTATCGTGACAGCAGTTTTTTTCGGATAAATGCCATGCGTTATCTCAATTGGTTGTTGCGTGCTTTGTTGTTCATCGCGCTGCTCGGATTTGCGGTCAAGAATGACCAGCCGATCACGTTGAATTATTTTTTTGGCTACGAGTGGCAGTCTTCGCTGGTAGTAGTGCTGCTGTTGTTTTTTGCTGCTGGTGCGATGGTCGGCGTGCTTGCCATGCTGGTAACTGTGCTGCAACAACGCCGCGAAATCGCGCGCCTGAAGCGTGATATCCGGGTCAAGAACAAGCTTGCCGGCGTAGGTGAAACGCAACAGATTCCTATCCAACCTTCCTGATAGAAATTTCAGTTATGGAATTCGAAACCTGGATGCTGCTGATTTTCCCGTTGTTTTTTGGGATGGGATGGCTGGCCGCGCGCCTTGACATAAAAGAATTGCTTTCCGAATCGAGTGCATTGCCGCAGTCGTATTTTCAGGGACTGAATTTCCTGCTTAATGAGCAGCAGGACAAGGCCATTGAAGCCTTTATCGAGGTGGTCAAGATCGATCCGCAAACCGTCGAGCTGCACTTCGCGCTGGGCAGTTTGTTTCGCCGGCGCGGCGAAGTGGATCGCGCTTTGCGCATGCACCACAACCTGGTAGACAGAACCGATCTGGATGAGAATAAGCGGCAGCAGGCGATTTTCGAGCTGGCACAGGATTACTTGAAAGCAGGGATTCTGGATCGAGCAGAGAGCCTGTTTCAAGAGCTGAAAAATACCTCATATGCCAAAGCTTCCCTGGAATTCTTGCTGGAACTGTTTCAGAAAGAGCATGACTGGCCCAAGGCAATCGAGACTGTGCATCGGTTGGCTGAAGTATCGGGACAGTCGTACGGCAAGCAAGCGGCGTTCTTTTATTGTGAACTGGCAAACGAAAAAATTGCCGGTGGCGATCCGGATGCAGCGCGTATACATTTGCAGCAAGCGTTGGCAACTTTTCCGAATTCAGTGCGTGCCACGATGATGCTGGGTGATATGGCGGCCAGCAAAGGCGAGCACCAAGAGGCCATCAATATCTGGAAAAACATCGAAACGCAGGACTCTCAATATCTGCCGCTGGTGGCGGAAAGCATGCTGAATGCGTTTCGCGGCCTGAATCGCGAGAGCGAGGGTATCGCCTTGTTGCGCGAATACCTGGGCAAATATCACTCGCTGGATCTGATGAACGTGGTGTTCGACGGCGTGCTGAAAAATGAGGGATCGAGTGCCGCTTATCTGCTGGTGCGTGATGAGATGCAACGCAACCCGACCTTGTTGGGTTTGGATAAACTGCTCGAAGCGCAGCTGCTGGAAATGCCACTATACAAGCGCGCCGATGTTGAGCTGGTGAAAAATCTGGTTCATAAACGCACGCGAAATTTGGCGATGTACCATTGTGCCCATTGCGGTTTCAAGGCGCGCCAGTTTTATTGGCACTGCCCGGCCTGCCACGCGTGGGACAGTTATCCTCCGCGGCGCAGCGAAGAAACCGGAACACAGGTATAAGCTCCGCTATGAACGATCCGAAAATTATCATCGCGCTGGATTATCCGGCTGCCGCACCCGCGCTGGCACTGGCTGATCGACTGCAACCCTCGCTATGCCGTTTGAAAGTCGGCAAGGAGTTATTCACAGCCACCGGGCCTGCATTATTGGAGCAATTGATGCGGCGCGGCTTTGAGATTTTTCTCGACCTGAAATTTCACGACATCCCCAATACCGCCGCGCAGGCTTGCAAAGCCGCTGCCAGCCTGGGCGTGTGGATGGTCAACGTGCATGCGCTGGGCGGGCGCAAGATGCTCGAGGCGGCGCATGAGGCGATTGCCAGCAGCGCGCAGCAGCCGAAACTGATTGCCGTGACCATGCTCACCAGCATGGCGCAGGAAGATCTCGCCGACATCGGCATCAACGCCACGCCTGCCGAGATGGTGCTGCGCCTGGCAATGCTGGCGCGCGACAGCGGTCTGGACGGCGTGGTCTGCTCAGCGCAGGAAGCCGCGCTGTTGCGCAAACATTGCGGCAATGAATTTTGCCTGGTGACGCCGGGCATCCGCCCGGAGCAGGCCAGCCTGAATGACCAGTCTCGGGTGATGACCCCGCAAGCCGCCCTGCGAGCAGGTTCCAGCTATCTGGTGATAGGCCGGCCGATTACCCAGGCGGCGGACCCATGGCAGGCTTTGCTCGACATTTGCATGGATATTGAGGCACCGGGATGAATCTGGAGCGAGGAGCGGTTATGAATCGGGAAGATGGAGGGCGTGCATGATAGTTTTGCCAAAATTTGAAGGCGCAAGGATATTGGTGGTCGGAGATGTGATGCTGGACCGCTACTGGTTCGGCGACGTCAGCCGTATCTCGCCGGAGGCTCCTGTTCCTGTGCTCAAGATCGAACGTGTCGAGGAACGACCCGGCGGTGCAGCCAACGTGGCGCGCAACATCGCGTCGCTCGGCGCGCAAGCTACCTTGTTGTCCGTCGTCGGCGATGACGAAGCAGGAGCGTGCCTGGAGAAATTGCTCAATCATCATGCCAATCTCAACGCGCTGCTGCATCGCGACAGCAGCATTTCAACGATCATCAAGCTGCGCGCCATTGCGCGTCACCAGCAGTTGTTGCGCATTGATTTTGAAACGCCGCCCAGCCACGAAGTTCTGCATGCTGCGCTGGCAGATTTTCGCTTGCAGCTGCCGCTGGCTGACGTGGTGATCCTGTCCGATTACGGCAAGGGCGGGTTGGCACATATTGCCGAAATGCTCAGGCTGGCGCGCGCAGCGGGCAAGCCGGTGCTGGTTGACCCCAAAGGGGAAGATTACCAGCGCTATCGCGGCGCAACGCTGCTTACGCCGAACAAAAGCGAGTTTCGCGAGGTGGCCGGCAGCTGGAAGACCGAGGCAGAACTTAACGCAAAAGCGGAAAAGCTGCGCGCCGAATTACAACTCGATGCGCTGCTGGTCACTCGCAGCGAAGATGGCATGAGTCTGTATCGCGCTAATGAAGTGCTGCACGAGCCGACGCAGACGCGCGAAGTGTTTGATGTCAGCGGTGCGGGCGATACCGTGATCGCCACGCTGGCGGTGATGCTGGCGAGCGGGGCTGACATGCACGATGCGATGCGCATCGCCAATCGTGCGGCGGGTATCGTGGTGGGCAAGCTGGGTACGGCGGTGGTCAGCCGCGAGGAGATCGTGCGGGATATGGAACGTTAGGATCGAGGAGTGCGGATTGAGGATTGAGGAAAACCGGTTACTGGTTTTAACTCAATCCTCGCTCCTCAATCCACGATCCTGTTAAAGGAGAAATCATGTATTACATTGTCACCGGCGCAGCCGGATTCATAGGTTCTAACCTGGTCAAGGCACTCAACGAGCGCGGCGAACACAACATCATCGCGGTGGACAATCTCAAGCATGCCGAGAAGTTCAGGAACCTGGTTGACTGCGAAATCGCCGACTACCTCGACAAGGAAGACTTCCTGAGAAAATTGCAGGAAGGTTTTTTCGACGGCCTGGTCAGGGCGGTACTTCATCAGGGCGCATGTTCCGACACCATGGAAACAGATGGGCGTTACATGATGGACAACAACTACCAATACACGCTGGAATTGCTGAACTACTGCCAGAACGAAGAAGTGCCGTTCCTGTATGCATCGTCCGCCTCGGTGTATGGCGGCGGCAGCGTGTTCAGGGAAAGCCGCGAATGCGAAGCTCCGCTGAATGTGTATGCCTATTCCAAGTTCCTGTTCGACCAGATCGTGCGCCGCCGCTGGCACAAGCGTAATGCGCAAATTGTCGGTCTGCGCTACTTCAACGTGTACGGCCCCCGCGAACAACACAAGGGACGCATGGCCTCGGTCGCCTACCACTTCTTCAACCAGTATCGCGCCGAAGGCAAAGTAAAACTGTTCGAAGGCTGCGACGGCTACGCCAATGGCGGGCAACTGCGCGACTTCGTCTCGATAGAAGATGTGGTCAAGGTGAACATGTATTTTCTCGACAACCCGCACAAATCCGGCATCTTCAATCTGGGTACCGGGCAGGCGCAGAGTTTCAACGACGTGGCGGCGGCGACCATCAACACGTTGCGCAATGCGGACGGAAAAAACGCATTGAGCCTTGCCGAGTTGCAGCAGCAGGGCCTGATCAGCTACATCCCTTTCCCCGAGCAATTGCGCGGAAAATACCAAAGCTATACTCAGGCCGACATCAGCGCGTTACGCAATAGCGGTTATACCGAGCCGTTCCTGAATGTCGAGCAAGGCGTGGCGAAGTATGTGGGGCAAATGCTTAATGTGGCTCTCTAAATATGTATTTATCCATAGAAAATTTCGTCGGTAATACGCCATTAGTCAGGCTCAAACGTATTCCGGGCGATACCGGCAATGTGCTGCTGGCGAAGCTGGAAGGCAATAACCCTGCCGGTTCGGTGAAAGACCGACCGGCCCTATACATGATCGTGCGTGCCGAGCAGCGCGGCGACATCAAGCCGGGAGATACGCTGATCGAGGCGACCAGCGGCAACACCGGCATCGCGCTGGCGATGGCGGCGGCGGTGCGCGGTTACAAAATGATATTGGTGATGCCGGAAAATCAGAGTGTGGAACGTTGCCAGACCATGCGTGCGTTTGGGGCTGAACTGGTGCTGACTGCGAAAGAGGGCAGCATGGAACTGGCGCGTGATACAGCGGAAAAACTGCGCGCCCAGGGCAAGGGCATCATCCTCGACCAGTTCGCCAACCCCGATAATCCGCTGGCGCATTACGAGGGCACCGCGCCGGAAATCTGGCGCGATACCAACGGCAAGCTTACACATTTCATCAGCAGCATGGGCACCACCGGCACCATCATGGGCTGCTCAAGGTTCTTCAAGGAACAGAATCACGATATTCAGATCATCGGGGTGCAGCCGGAAGAAGGCGCGCAGATTCCCGGTATCCGCAAATGGCAGCAAGCCTATTTGCCAAAAATATACGACGGCAAAAATGTCGACAGGCTGGAATATGTGAATCAGCCGGATGCGGAGGAAATGACGCGCCGTCTTGCGCGCGAAGAAGGTATCTTCTGCGGGATATCTTCCGGCGGCGCGTTGTGTGTCGCGTTGCGCGTTTCGCGGCAAGTCGAGAATGCGGTGATTGCCTTCATCGTCTGTGATCGCGGTGACCGCTATCTTTCGACTGGTGTGTTTCCCGGCTGATCAGCCTGTACAAAATTTTGCCTGGACAGTGCCGGATTCTGCGCGAAGTAGCGTTTGACGCCAACCAGAATCGCATTGGCAAGTTTCATCTGGTAGTTCTTGTTATTCAGGCGGCGCTCTTCGCTGGGGTTGCTGATGAAAGCGGTTTCGACCAGGATGGATGGGATTTCCGGCGATTTCAGCACGGCAAATCCGGCCTGCTCCACGCGACCGCGATGCAGGTCGTTGATGTCGCCCAGTTCATTCAGCACATGCTTGGCAAGTTTCATGCTGTCGTTGATGGTGGCGGTCTGCGACAAATCGAGCAGGGTGCGTGCCAGGTAGGGATCTTTCACCGCAAGGTTTACACCGCCGATCAAATCAGCCTCGTTTTCCTTCTTGGCCAACCAGCGCGCGGCAGTGCTGGTCGCACCGTGCTCTGAAAGTGCGAACACCGACGAGCCGCGCGCTTTCGGCTTGATGAAGGCATCGGCGTGGATGGAAATGAACAAGTCCGCATTCACCTTGCGCGCCTTGACGACGCGCCCAATTAGCGGGATAAAATAGTCGCCATCGCGAATCAGCACTCCGCGCATATTCGGCGTCTCATCGATCAAGGTTTTTACCTTGCGTGCGATCGCCAGCGTAATGTTTTTCTCGAGAGAGCCATATCTGCCGCGCGCGCCGGGGTCTTCGCCGCCATGCCCCGCGTCAATTGCGATAATTAAAGTGCGCGCGCGCAACTCGGGAAAGCTGGGCGCCGTGATCACGGGAGGCGATGACTTGGCGATATCCAGGCCTTGAGACACCAGTACTTTGTCATCGACTGGTGTTGGTTGACCGGCCGCGGTGGGTGCGCTGGCAACTTCCGGGATAGCGGCTTCGGTTTGCTCGAGCAAGGCCATCAGCGGGTCAATCGGGTGGGCAGGATATACGTCCAGCACCAGACGATAACCGTATTCGCTGACCGGTTTGAGGACGAACAGCTGTGGTTTGACTTCACTCTTCAAATCCAGCACCAAACGCACCACGCCGGGTTTGAAATATCCGACGCGCGCACTTTTGATGTAGGGGTCGTTGTCGCCAATTTTTTTGGCCAATTCATTAAGCGGGCTGCCGAGTTCCACATTCTCCAGGTCGATTACCAAACGATCCGGATTGCTGATGGTGAACAGATTGTGGCGGATGGATTTTTTGGACTCGATCGTCAGGCGCGTGTAGTCCTGTGCCGGCCAGACGCGTGTTGAGCTGATGGCGATGGCGGCGTATGCCTGTTGAAACGACAGCAGGAGCAAGAGTGCAACAAACTTTACAACTGCTCTAAGCATTGCTTACCCATTTCCGTATTGGCATGAAATTCCACGTTGCGGCCTCGCGCCATGATTTCGAAGCTGATTTCCACATCGGCTTGCGGAATCAGGCTTGGTGCCTTTTCCGGCCATTCGATGAAAAAAATATTGTGGCCATCAAACTCTTCGCGGAATCCGGCTGCTTCCCATTCTTCCTCATTGTGAAGACGGTACAGGTCAAAGTGTCGCAAGTCTAACTCAGAGGCATGGTAGGGCTCAACCAGCGTGTAGGTGGGGCTTTTCACACGCCCGGCATAACCGAGCGCATTCAGCACGCCGCGCACCAGGGTGGTTTTGCCGGCCCCCAGATCGCCATGCAGGTAAATTACCATACCGGCTTTGAGTTGCACCGCAAGGCGTTGCGCCAGCGCGATGGTCGCGTTTTCATCCGCGAGGAAGAATGAGAGGCTCGCGCAGCGATCGTTCGTCCCCTCTCCAGAGGATTGAAGATTGCCTTTCTCGTTCGCCTCCTCGCCCGCTTGCGGGATAACCATCGACTTGGCTGCGGTTGCTTGCAGCCTAGTCGAATGGCTAGTAGTCCCATCAGGTTTAGGGAGGGGTGTGGGCATGGCGGGTTCCATCATTTGTGTGGCACCTTTATTCTGCCCGCAGGGTGATTCGGTTATCATCGTGGCTATGCAAAATAGAAATCCTGATCCAGGTACAAACGGAAATCCTCAACAGATAAATTACGTCGCGCTTGCCGCACAGATACGCGCATGGGCGCATGAACTCGGTTTCCAGGCAGTGGGTATCAGCGATACCGATCTTTCGGCGGCGGAAAACGGCCTGCAGGAATGGCTCACACTCGGCCTGCATGGCGAGATGGATTATATGGCAAAACATGGCACCAAACGCAGCCGCCCGGCGGAACTGCTGCCCGGCACGCTGCGGGTGATTTCGCTGCGCATGAACTGCGCGCCGCCCGGCGTGCGCGACAGTTGGCAGGTGCTGGCGGAAGGCGAGCGCGCCTTCATTTCGCGCTATGCGTTGGGGCGCGATTACCACAAGGTGATGCGCAACCGTTTGGCGAAACTGGCGGAGAAAATTCGCGGAGCGGTGGCGGAATTCGCCGAGATCGCTGGGTTTGAGGGGCGCGTATACACCGACAGCGCGCCGGTGCTGGAGGTGGAATTGGCACGCAAGGCCGGCCTGGGGTGGCGCGGCAAACACACCCTGCTGCTGTCCCGCGAACAAGGCTCGCGGTTTTTTCTCGGCGAGATTTATGTGAATTTGCCGCTGCCGCTTGATGTTCCACAGCAGGAACACTGCGGAACTTGCACTTGTTGCATCAAGGTGTGCCCAACCCAGGCCATCATTGCGCCATATCGTGTCGATGCGCGCCGCTGCATTTCCTATCTGACCATAGAACTCAAGGGCAGCATCCCGGTCGAGTTGCGTCCGCTGATCGGCAACCGCATCTACGGGTGTGACGATTGCCAGTTGATATGCCCGTGGAACAGTTTTGCGCAGGCCAGCGCCGAGCCGGATTTTGCCGTGCGCTACGGGCTGGACGATGTGTCGTTGGCAGAGTTGTTTGCGTGGGACGAGGCCGAATTCAACAGCAAGCTGGCAGGTACCGCAATCTATCGCATCGGTCACGAACAATGGCTGCGCAATATCGCCGTGGCGTTGGGCAATGCGCCGAAAAGCGCCGTCGTGATCGCCGCGCTGGAATCACGCGCCGGGCATCCGTCCGCGCTGGTGCGCGAGCATGTGGCTTGGGCGTTGGCGCGGCACACTGATTAATTCCCTCGCCCGCAAGCGGGAGAGGGGTAGGGGAGAGGGCGGCCTAGTAAATAAACCGCTCCCGCAATTCCTCCAGATTCAACTCGCGCAAAATCTGCTCTATTCTCTCTTGTGCGTTCTTGCGCGGTGTACCCGTACGGCGGGCGATGATGAGCTCATTCTTCATTGAGTGTTCCCAGCCAACCAGTTCCGTCACCGTCACCTGGTAGCCGTGCGCTTCAAGCAGCTGGCAGCGCAGCACGTTGGTGAGGTGGCTGCCGAATTCACGGGCATGGATCGGATGGCGCCAGATTTCCGAAAGCGGGGTTTTGCCGAACGACTGGTTCTTGTGCTTGTTCAGCATGGCGGCAACTTCGGCCTGGCAACACGGTATCAGCACGATGAATTTCGCCTGCTTGTTAAGCGCGAATTTGATCGCATCGTCGGTGGCCGTGTTGCAGGCGTGCAGCGCGGTGACGACATCGATCTGTCCGGGCAGTTGCGGCGAATGGATGGATTCTTCCACCGATAAATTCAGGAACGACATGCGCGTAAAGCCCAACCTTGCGGCCAGCTCGCGGGATTTGTCGACCAGCGCTTCGCGGGTCTCGATGCCGTAAATATGGCCGATCTCGCGCGCTTTCAGAAATAAATCGTAAAGGATGAAACCCAGGTAGGATTTGCCGGCGCCGTGATCCACCAGCGTCAGGTCTTGCTTGGAGGCAAGTATCTCATCGAGCAACGGTTCGATGAAGTGATACAAATGATAAACCTGTTTCAGTTTGCGCCGGCTGTCCTGGTTGAGCTTGCCGTCACGCGTCAGGATGTGCAGCTCTTTGAGCAGTTCGACGGATTGATTGGGTTTTATTTCAGGAATGAGGTTCATGGTGTCGCTGCACTCTAGCCGAATTTCAATTTCATCACCAGGACCGCACCCGCCAATAACAGCGTGATGCAGTTGGCGATGATGATGGGCCATGCTGCAAGCAGGATGCCATAACCTAGCCATAGCGAAACGCCGAGAGTGAACAGGGCGTACATGCCCAATGAGATGTCTGCGGTATGTTTGGTGTGCCATACTTTCCACGCCTGCGGGATGAAGGCGGTGGTAGTAAGCGTGGCGGCAGCGCTGCCTATCCAGTCTGTTAAGTTCATGGTTATTATCTTCGGTGTTTTTTGTCGAGAGGCTTGTTTGAGTTGATGCGTGTCCGACTGCATAATGGTAACGCGTTTTGTTCTTAATGGCTGTGGTGGATATTTTAAGGGGGGGTGATGGGGAATCGACTGACTAAAGTGCTGTTTGTCCTGTTTGTGTTGGGCAATGCCACATCCGCAAATGCGGAAGAGGCGCCGGACTGGAATGCGGAAACACTATCAGGCGATTGGGGAGGGGCGCGTTCCAGTCTCTACGACAATGGCATCACGGTGGAATTGACCCACAAAAGCGACGTGCTGGCTGTCGCATCCGGAGGCATCAAGCATGGCTCGGCATGGATGGGAAATACCGAGGCCAGTATCCAAATGGATTTGGAAAAACTGCTGGGCTGGGGTGCAACAACCGCCTATATCCACAGCCACAGCCAGCTCGGCAGCAAATTCAACCGCGATTACGTCGGTAGCTTTATCGGCGTGGATAATATCGAGAATGGCGTCAACACCTTCCAGTTTGATCATGCATGGGTACAAAAAAACTTTTCCGATGACAGTCTGTCTGTGCTGGCCGGTCTGTATGCGATTGACTCTGAGTTTTACGTTACCGATACGTCCGGCTTGTTTATCCAGCCACCTTACGGCCCGGGAAATGAGTTGTCACAGTCAGGGCAATTTGGCCCGCCGATTTTTCCGCTTGGTGCGTTGGCAATCCGCGTGAAGTACACCTCACCCAGTCAGAATTTTTACCTGCAAGGTGCGTTGACGGATGGTGTGCCGAGCGACCCCAACAACCCGCGCGGCACGCACATTCAGCTCAACAGAGGTGAAGGGGCGTTCTCCATCGTCGAATTCGGTTACACACCGCAGAGAATTGAGCCGCTTTCTGAATCAGCACAACTTGGCGGTTCAGTCAAAACACCAAGCGAGGAGCAAGGAAAAAGCGAATTTTTCAACAAGACCGCCATCGGTTTCTGGCGTTACTCAGCGCGTATCGACGATCCTATTGATCTGGATGCGCTCGGCAACCCGGTACGCCGTCTTAGCGTGGGAATCTATTTTTTGGCGGAGCGCACTTTGATGGCTGAGAAGGATCACCCCTCGCAGGGGCTGGCCGGCTTTGTCCGTTTCGGTACGGCGAGCAGGGCCATCCACCAGGCGGACTGGACGGGAAGTCTTGGTTTGCGCTACCACGGGCTATTTTCCGGACGCGGCAACGACATTGCAGGTATTGCCATCACGGTCAATCATGCCAGCGACAAATACCGGCAACTCAATAATGCCGACATCAGCCAAACCAGCATGGAAGCGACCTATCGGGCGCAACTCAACCCGTGGCTCGCGCTGTTGCCTACGCTGCAATATTTCCATAACCCAAATATGGATCCCGCTCTAAAGAATGCGTGGATAGCAGGTGCACGGGCCGAGATTGGCTTCTAGCGGCTTCAGATTGGCGAGGGGAGATTTTAACATGCATGTTCAAAGTGCCCATGAATTACGATAGATATTACATCCGTACGCTGGTAAACTCTTTTCGCCATGCGGACTTTCCTAACTTTTGTTCTTGTCATCATGCTCTCACTGAACGCTGCTTACGCTGCATCGGTGGGTGTTTGTGATGCACTTGAACACACATCGAACCACGCTGCACATTTCGGGCATCACAGCCACGAGCACAGTGACGATCACGCTCACGATGAACCGGCAGTCGATGCTGATGGAGGAAGCGACATTTCTGTCGTCAGCGACCACCACCATGCCCATGTGCATGCGGCTTTTTCCTGCCTGCTGTCGGACACCATTGATGTGATACCGCTTGAGGGGTGCAGCCCCCTGAATGCAATCCCAGTCAGCACTTTTATCTCGGCACCACAAGCTCTCATCGAGCATCCACCCAGAGCAGCCCTCGCCTGAGCCGGCGGGACGCCTCTTTTTTCTTTGTAGCACCCTGCGCCAGACCCAGTGAATGGGTCTGGCCGTGTCCCGTCGAAATTCAACTTCTTTATTGAGGGTTTCGATGATATTACATCTGCAAAAAATTCTGCTTGCTGCAGCCATTGCTGCGCTAATGAGTACATCTGCTCCTCCGGCACTTGCAGGACAACCCCTGACCGAAAGGGAGAGCCTGCGTATCGGGCTTGCCCGTCCGGAGTTGGGCGATCTCGGTCGCGGGCGTGTTGACGAAGCCGGTGCCGATGCGCTGGAAACCGGCCTCTGGGCCAACCCAACGCTGGAATATTCGCGCGACAACTCGCGCAACGGCACGGGTGTCCGGGAAGAAACCTGGCAACTGTCGCAGCCATTTGATCTTTCCGGCCGCCGCGGGCTGAGGCGCGAAGCGGGCGGTCAGCGCATCGTTGCAGCCGAAGCGGATGCACGCCAGTTCCGTGCCGAAAGGGCTGGTGAAATCCGTCGTGGCTACTTCCAGTTGCTGGTGCACGAGCGGCAACTGGCCGCGCTTGATGCCTGGGTGGACCGCTTCGTCGAGGCCGAACGGGTCGTTGGCAAGCTGCGCGCTGCCGGTGAAGCATCCGGTTACGACTTGCGCCGGCTGGCTCGCGAACGCCAGGCAGCCGTAGCGCGGCGCGCGGAGAAACATGCCGAACTGGAACGCATCCGTGAGCAATTCGCCGCGCTGCTGGGAACCGGAATCGCCGCGTATGAAGGCATCCTGGGGCATCTGCTGCCGGAGGCGCCGGCTGGTTTGGAGAACTTGCTCGGCAAGCTCGATGCCCGTCCTGACCTGGCGGCGCTGGGCGCGCGCGCTGCAGCGGCTGACCTGGAAGGCCGTGCCGCCACCCGAGGCTGGATACCGGAGGTCACGTTGGGTGTCGGTGCGAAGCGCGGCGATTACGGCTTCGGCCACGAATCGCTGACCTCGTTCACAGCGGCAATTCCCTTGCCGGTTTTCGACCGCCAGCAGCCAGGCCAGCAACGCGCTGCCGCTCAGGCCATGGCTGCGCGTGCCGAATATCGCCTGGCACGCAGCCGCGCCGAGGGCCAGTTGCGCGGATTGCACCGGCAGGTGACGCAACTGGTTGACGCCGCCAGCCGCTATCGCCGCGAGGCGGCTACCCAGTCGGACGATCTCATCCGCATTGCCGATTCCGCCTACCGTGCCGGCGAATCCACAGTTCTCGAATTGCTCGATGCTTACAAGGGCGCGCTTGAAGCGGAAACCACTGCACTGGACCTCGAATGGAAAGCACGCGAGGCCAGTATCGAACTCGACCAATTAACAGGGAGTTACCCCGAATGAAACATCTGAAAATTTCAATCTTGAGTGCCGCTTTACTGGCGGTTTTCCTGCTCTCCGCCTGCGGCGAGAAGAGTGCTGCGAAGGACGATCATGGCACCAGGGCATCGGTCGAAAAGGCCGCTGACGGCCATGCCGATAACCACGCCGAGAGCGGCGAGAAGCTCACCCACTTCAGCGACAAAAGCGAACTGTTCGTCGAGTTTCCGCTTCTCGTCGCTAACCAGCCGGCGACTTTCGTTGCCCATTTCACCTGGCTCGCCAACTTCAAGCCTGTCGCCAAAGGACGGTTGACCGTGGTGCTGGCCGGTGGCACTGCGCCGGAGGAGCGTTTCGTCATTGATGCGCCAAGTGTCCCCGGCATCTACAAACCGGTGGTGACACCAAAAACTGCCTGCAAGCGCGATCTGACGTTGATGGTCGAATCTGAACAAGGCGTGTTGACGCACCAGCTCGGCCCGGTCGATGTGTTTGCCGATGCCAGGGCGGCGCAGGCAGCGCACGGCGGGGAAAATCAGCGTGATGAAGGCATCGCGTTCACCAAAGAGCAGCAATGGAAAATCGACTTTGCCACCGCCGAGGCAGTCAGGGGCGTGGTGCGCGAATCTGTCGCCGCCACCGGCACGATCAAGGCCCAGCCGGATGGCGAGGCATTGCTCGCCGCGCCGATGGCCGGATTGGTGCGACCGGCAGGCAGTTTTCCGCATGTCGGGCAGGCGGTGAAAAAGGGGCAGGTTCTCGCGTATTTCGTGCCGCGTCTTGGCGGGGAGATCGACCACGCATCGCTTGAAACCGCAGCCGCCAGGGCACGCATCGGTCTGGATCAAGCACAACGCGGGCGCGAGCGAATGGAGATATTGTTCAAGGAGGAAGCCGTTGCCGAAAAGCGCCTGCTTGAGGCTCGCGCCAACGAAGGCATCGCAGCAGCGGAACATGACGCCGCCCGGCAGCGTCTTGGGCAGCTTGGCGACGGCGGAGGCGGCATCGCCCTGCATGCGCCCATCGACGGCGTGGTCGCCGATGTGTCGGTCGCGCCGGGCGCTTTTGTGGCCGAAGGCGCGCCGCTGATCCATATCGCCAATACCGGCAAACTCTGGCTGGAGGCGCGCGTGCCGGAAAGCGACATCGGCCGCCTCGGCACGCCCTCCGGCGCCTGGTTTGAGGCGGATGGTTACACCGGCGACTTCACCATCGAAACCGGCAACAACGGCAAGCTGGTGGCGGTCGGCGGTGTGGTGGACGCGGTGACGCGCACGGTGCCGGTGATTTTTGAATTCGCCAACCCGGGCCGCGCCTTGCCTCTCGGCTTGACGGTGAAAGTGCGGCTCTTCGCCGGTGGCGGCCATCAGGGGATAGTGGTGCCAGCCGGTGCCGTGCAGGATGAGAGCGGCACCAGCGTAGTCTATGTGCAGACCGGCGGCGAATCCTTCGCACGCAGCATCGTGCAGGCTGGAACGCGGGATGGCGAGCGCATCGAGATCAAGGCAGGCCTGGAGCCGGGGCAGCGTATCGTTAGCGAGGGTGCCTACCTGATCCGGCTGTCTGCCACCAAAAGCGGGCCGTCCGGCCATGCGCACTGAGGGGTAACGATCATGATTGGACACATTATTCAGTGGTCGCTGCGCAACCGCCTGTTCGTGGTGCTCGGTGCCTTGTTGCTGCTGGGTTGGGGCGGCTACGAAGCAACGCGCACGCCGGTGGACGTTTTTCCGGACCTGACCGCGCCGACCGTGACCGTCGTCACCGAAGCGGCAGGCATGGCGCCTGCCGATATGGAAACGCTGGTTACCTTTCCGATCGAAACCGCGCTCAACGGCGCACCGGGGGTACGTCGCGTGCGTTCGGCGACGAAGATCGGGCTATCCACGATCACGGTCGAGTTTGCATGGGGAACGGATGCCTATCTGGTGCGGCAAATCGTCGCGGAGAAGCTGCAACTGGCAAAAGCCTCGCTGCCTCCGGGCATCGATGCGCCGGTCATGGCGCCGGCGGCATCGGTCATGGGCGAAATCATGTTCATCGCGCTGGCCTCGGAAACCGTCGGCCAGCACTCGACGGTGGCGCTCAAGAACACCGCCGACTATGTGCTGCGCAAACGGCTGCTGGCGGTGCCCGGCGTCGCCGAGGTGCTGCCGATCGGCGGAGACTTGCAGCAGTTTCAGGTGACGCTGAAGCCCGAGCGGCTGGCGGCTTACGGGCTGACCATAGCCGAGGTGGTCAAAGCCGTAGCAGGCTCGAACAGCAACGCTGCCGCCGGTTTCTATGCCGAAGCCGGCCAGGAATACCTGATCCAGGGCATAGGCCGTGTGCGGACATTGGAAGACATCGCCGAGGCGGTGGTGGCAGTGAAGAACGGGCAACCGGTGCTCATCCGCCATGTTGCCGACGTGGCGCTCGGCATTGCGGTCAAGCGCGGCATCGGCTCCACCAACGGCAAGCCTGCGGTGGTGCTGGGCATCCAGCGTCAACCGGCAGCCAACACGCTCGAGCTGACGCGGGCTCTCGACGCGGCCATCGCCGACATCCAGAAGTCGTTGCCGGCAGGCATGAAGATCGAAAACCGCCTGTTCCGCCAGGCCGACTTCATCGAGATTTCCATCGCCAACCTGATGGCGGCGTTGCGCGACGGGGCGATCCTGGTCATTGCGATCGTCTTCGCCTTCATGCTCTCGGCACGCTCGACGGCCATCACGCTGGTTGCGCTGCCCTTGTCGCTGGTGGCGGCGATCCTGTCGATGAAGGCGCTCGGTGCGACGATCAACACGATGACGCTGGGCGGCATCGCCATCGCGCTTGGCGCTTTGGTGGACGACGCGATCATCGTCGTCGAAAATGTCGTCCGCCGCTTGCGCGAGAACCACGCCAAGCCGGAGCTCCAGCGCGAATCCGGAATGCACGTCGTTTTTCTGGCGACCAGGGAAATCCAGGGCTCGATTGTTTTCGCCACGCTGATCATCATGCTGGTGTTCGTGCCGCTGTTCTTCCTGTCGGGTGTCGAGGGGCGGCTGATGGTGCCGCTCGGGCTGGCCTACGTGATTTCGCTGTTTGCCTCGCTGCTGGTTTCGATCACGGTGACACCGGTGCTTGCTTCGCTGTTCCTCGTCAATGCCAGGGAGGTGCAGCGCGAGCATGAGCCGCGTTTCGTGCATAGTCTGCGCGCAACCTACCGCCGCATACTCGATGCCACACTGACGCGCTGGCAAGCCATTTCCGTCGTCAGCGGCGGCCTGCTGCTCGCCGCGCTGCTCGGTCTCGCGCTTGCCGGGCAGGCCTTCCTGCCCGATTTCAACGAAGGCACGCTGACGGTTGGCGCCGAGACTATCGCCGGCACCTCGCTGGAAGAATCGGCCAGGCTCGGGCAAATGGTCGAGGAAGTCATGCTCGCCCACCCGGAAGTCGTTGCCACGGCGCGCCGCACCGGACGCTCGCCACTCGACCCGCACGCGCTCGACGTGCATCAGTCGGAGATCGAGGTCAGCCTGAAGATGGGCAAGCGCAGCAAGGAGGATTTTCTTGCTGCGTTGCGCGCCGATTTCGCTCTGCTGCCCGGCGTACAGGTGGTGGTCGGACAGCCGATTTCGCACCGCATCGACCATATGCTTTCGGGGACACGCGCCAACATCGCGGTCAAGATTTTCGGCAGCGATTTGCAGGAACTGCGCAAGCTGGCGCAACAGGTTAAGGGCGTGATGGAAAAGGTCGATGGCGCGGTTGACGTGCAGCCCGAGCAGCAGACCGACATTCCTTTCCTGACCGTGAAGTACCGGCGCGATGCGCTGGCGCGGCACGGCCTGTCGGCAAAGGAGTTATCGGAGAGCATCGAAGCCGCATTCAACGGGCTGGCCGTGGCTAAGGTGGTGCAGGGCCAGGCAAGCTTCGACCTGGTGGTGCGCTACGATCCGGCGGCGCGCGGCAATCTCGATGCCATCCGTTCCACGCTGATCACGACGCCGAGCGGCGCCCGGCTGCCGCTGTCCGCGCTGGCCGACATCCGGAATGACCGCGGACCGTATTTCATCAACCGCGAGAACGTGCAGCGCAAGATCGTCGTCATGGCCAACGTGGCGGGACGCGACCTGAAGAGCGTGGTGAACGAGATGCGGGCCAGGGTGGAGCAGGAAATCAGGCTGCCGGCGGGTTATCACATCGAGTTTGGCGGCCAGTTCGAGAGTGCAGAAGAGGCGGCGCGCATTTTGCTGCTGCTCGGATCGGCGGTCGTGGTCGGCATCTTCCTGCTGCTGTTCCTCGCCTTCCATTCGGTACGCGACGCCTTCCTGGTCATGCTCAATCTGCCGCTGGCTATCATCGGCGGCGTCGTGGGTGTCTATGCCGCAGGCGGCGTCGTCAGCATCGCCTCGATCATCGGCTTCATCACGCTGTTCGGTATCGCCACCCGCAACGGCGTGATGATGATTTCGCACATCCATCATCTGGTCGAACGCGATGAGGTGGAGGATGTGTACGAGGCGGTGAAACGCGGCGCCGAGGAGCGGTTAATCCCGATCCTGATGACGGCGCTTGCTGCCGGTCTCGCGCTGGTGCCATTGGCGCTGTCCGGCGGTCAGCCCGGATCGGAAATTCAGGCGCCGATGGCAGTGGTCATACTCTGCGGGCTGATTTCCTCGACCGTGCTTAACATGGTAGTCGTGCCTTCCCTTTACTTGCGGTTCGGCGCCGTCCGGCGAGCGCTCGACGCCGCCCAAACCTTGCGCCGCCGTACTGCAGATTTTGCATAAAGAAAGGAAATGAGATGAAAATATTTTACCTGGGCATACTGGCCGTTTTGTGGCTAACCGGCTGCGCCAGCCATGTTCATCAACTGGTCAGGGAAGACGGAGTGCCATTCATTGCCGGGGAACTGGTTCATGACAGCGGTGAGGGCAATCGCCTCGTGCTGGAGGCGCCGAACCGCCGTTATCAGGCCCGGGGCTTTGCCGTCGAGCGCCAGACCAATTTGGCGGACTTGCGCAAACGTTATTACGGCGTCAATCCGAAGCACTGGGACCGGATTTTTTCCGGGCTCGACACTGATCATGTAACGCTCGCGGTGGAGACGGTTGCGCGAGACAATGATGGCGTTGAAGTTTCCTGTCGTTTTGTGTGGATTTCCGGCGCGAAGCCTGAGGGTGTTTGCACGGATCAGGCTGGTGCGGAGTTTTTGGTGCGTTTTGATTAATTCGTGCTGGGTAAAAACTAAATGCACATAGTATTTGACGAGGCCGGGATGCTTTGCTATAGTTTGCGTCTTCGCTGACGCGGGGTGGAGCAGCTCGGTAGCTCGTCGGGCTCATAACCCGAAGGTCATAGGTTCAAATCCTGTCCCCGCAACCCTAATTCCAGTAATTTCTGGGCAGCCGTTCTTTAAAAAACAAACAAACAACCGACGAGTGTAGGTGCTTGGTTTTTTGGAAGTTTCTGTATCTTTCGGGATATGGGAACGACTTTAAAAATATAGTAGTAACCTACGCGAAGTCGAAAAGAATCATGTCAAATGATTC